>Ga0247841_10007370_pt1 | contig 16400 bp, 23 predicted proteins | sample LaCruzMarch2015__2_FD_192410 | JGI IMG/M metagenome (GOLD analysis project Ga0247841, IMG submission 192410) | Freshwater microbial communities from meromictic Lake La Cruz, Castile-La Mancha, Spain - LaCruzMarch2015_18m | ecosystem: Environmental > Aquatic > Freshwater > Lake | place: Spain... | reverse complement strand
ATACCCTCCTGACAGTACCTTGAGTACGGCCGAGCATCTACTATATAAATCAATGGGTTATGAAAGAAGGCAGAACAATACATACAAGGGTACATACCCTATTACGTCCGAGCATACTGTGGATATGTACATGCAGAAATATTATGTAAACTGTTGCAAACGCAACACCTCAAAGAATCATCGATTGATATATCGGCCGATGGTCCTTACATACTTTGCTTGAACTTCCGCGCGTATGGTTGGCTCGAATCCCCAGTCACCATCCGACCTAACGTATGACTTGAACACATAAAGAACTTCGATAGGTAGTCGGCCATTCCCTTTGCGCCTGCCGATGATACCGACACCAGCCTTTGTCTGACCCGTAAATGGTTTACCCTTGCGCCCCTTCTTTGTGGGCTTAGGGTCTGCCATCATTGCGGCAAGTTGTGAAGCGGGGAGGTGGTGCTTCTGGTACCCTTCGAGCAGCGTCTTAGGTTTGAAGGCCGTCTTGACACCCCCGCGTGAGGTGCGGAAAGAATAGTGTTCGACACCATAGGACGGGACAGCAATTGCTTGACCCTTTGCGGGTGTCTTGTTTTCACCCGTCTCATGCGGAACCATGAACGCAAGGCCGCCGGACGGCTGACTCGATGGTCTGAGGAAGACGGCCGCAATTAAATCATGATGTTTTGCGTACGACTTGGCAGCGGCGTCTGTCTGGTTGTCCGTGTATGGGGTTGACAGTATACCTTTTGGTATGTAATCACTCTTGAGCTTATACTTCTCTCCCGTGCGTTGTCTTACAGCATCACGGGCGAAGATGGATAGTGAACGGAAGCCAAGCGCGACAGCATGCGGGTGTTGGTCATCGAGATAATGCTTGAGATCCTTTTCAAAATCCCGCATATCCACGCGGATGTCAATGTCTGGCCTTGCCATGTTTGAGCCTTTCGGTTGCGTAGATGAGTCGGCGGGACCTCCCCTCTATCTCGAACCAGTTTTTCTGGTCGAGGACGTACTGACCCGCCATAATAACAACATCACGAATAAACGAAAGTTGTATGGCGGGCCAGTCCTCCAGGATGCGGCGTGAGATCTCTTCACGCATAAGGGCCGAAGCATGTTCCCCTTCATCTGTGCCATGTGTGGTGTCCAGTTGATCCGCAATGTTGCGGGGTACTCGTGGGTATAGTGAGGGGTCGAATATCATCTTGAAGTCCTCCGCATCTTAACAACAAATTTAATTCTCGGGCGCCCCATCAGTCGTACCAATCGACGGGACAGCGCTTCCGGAATCAGTGATCGAGAAGCTATACAAGCAGGGCACGAGTTTACCCGTTACCCGCTGAGGTTCCTTCCTCCCGAGATAATACCCCAGATTGCCATCAAGAGTAGGCTCCGGGAGCTTCTCAAGGGTCAGACGGTACGTAAGCACGTCCCCAGCCTGTTCCGTCCATTTAGCGACCACTTTGATATTTTTCAGTACGGCCGGAAAAGAAATGAAGTGGTTGTTAAAATCCGCAACCACTATCAGACGGCGTGGGGCACAGATTTCTACCGACTTCCACGACAACACACCGTGCGACGGCCGGAACAGGGGCATGATGTCGGGCCCTGACCCATCAACGGCGTTATTGAACTCGACAGGGAACCGGCAACCCTTGAGATCCTCCTTGAACTCAAGCACAACCTGTACACGTCGATCTTCACCGTTCGGCCGTGTCTTTACCTCCAGCTTCTTCACCACCACGTCACGAATCGTATACTCTGCATTCTCCATCGCGCGGCCGTCCTTTCGAAAATGTTTATTTGACTTCACGCCGGGCATACGTCGGGACACCCTGCGAGTATGTTATTAATTCAGTCAGTGCTGACCCCACCGCGCGACAGACGGCCACTTTATTACCCTGAGCCCGTAGACTTCGGTGTGCCCGCTTCTGATCGGCCGACAATGCCCCCGTTAAAGTTTTCATCTCGATGTATAGCGACAGATACCCGTCACGACCAACGGGAAGATGCAGATCTGGTATTCCCGACCTCATACCGGCCGCCTTCTGTTCGACGGCTTGGCGGATGCTAATTCTCACACCATTCAATGATGAGTACAATTCTGCCAACACCGGCAGCGATAGGTCGATTGTCGGGTGGGTACCTTCGGCCAACATTCTAACCTGACCGACAAGATCACACTGCATCAAAAGCTCTACTTTTTCATGCGATTTCATAAAACGAAATATAACTCATGGTCGGGAAAAATACATACGTTTTTTCACAGACAGCGTAAATACACGACCACAGCTCAAAAAAGCTCCGTAGGAAATAAAAGTGTAACACCCCCCAAAAACATATACACATAGTAATTGATTTTTTCTATAACAAGAAATAGAAAGTATATATATAATTATGAGCGATTGTTTCACTTACAAATCAATGAGTTACAAGAAAAGCGTATTTACACGCCTTGTATGTATTTAACGACCATTAGAGGTAAAAAACACTATCCATAAGAAATAAAAGTGTAACACTATCAAAAACGGCGAACGAAATACAAAATACAAAGTAGTGTTACACTTTTTTTGAAAGTCATTTTTTAGGGCCTAATCTTAACACTGGTATGTATTTCTCGGCCATTGTATATGTGGCTGAACTTGGTATTTAAATAAATGTAAAGAATTTTTACACTACGACAAAAACATTGATTATATTGTTGGGGTCAGGTCATCAAAAAGGAGGCGGTTGTTTTGAAAATTTTGAAGTACATCGGGCCAAAGGTTGAAGAAAAACAGGCTAAAAAAATACTTGCAATGGTCGACAAACTAAAGCACGTCGAGATTTTTCCTGCTAAGTTGTACGGATACGAAAGCAAAACGAAATACATTACAAGGGTATACCCTGAGACGGGCTATGAGTTGCGGCCGGGTGTAGGGGGCGGAATAAATTACCCCGTGTTTGTTTGTGGGCCAGAGGGAGGAAACAACACGGAAAGGGTGAAGCGTCTGTCCGGTTCTGTGTATGCCAATTGCTACCAAAAGGCATGTGCCGAGCTTAATGTAGAATACGGGGAGAATCGCAAAATAGTGTACACCCGCGATGTCCTCCGATGCGTGGAACCATCCACGGGCTTTACTGTTGATCTTGAGACTGAAATGTTTTCGTATGATGAAGATGGTTGTGCGCCTACCACCGAAGTCAAAAAGAACAGTTTCAAGAAAATTGAATATTTCCAGCTTCACAAAAATAGTGAAACGGGGGGGAGTGCACTTGTGGGGTTGATTGTGTTGGGTCGGATGCTAACCATCCGAGATATTTTTATTGATGGGGATGCCAACGAGACCACCGGAACACCATCAATTAAGATTCCCCCCGAAATCGCAAGTGTTGCCGTGATTGAGATAAAAGGGAAGTATGAAGGGAAAGCCTTTCACCAATATGACATATTTCAGACAGGGTATAGAGTTGGTGCCGTGAACGATGTAATAGGTTTCCCGATAGAATACTCCGAGAAGGGCGAGAAGATAATATTGGAAATGTTACTAACCCAGCCAGTAATAAACCCCGCAAAATTCACGGTGCAAGAGCGTATCGACTGTGTTCAAAATGGCAGTTTCATCCGGGATGAAAAAGCGGCCGTGGTTGTCACCGAAGTACCATCACCACCCAAAATAAACCCAAACATTTTTAGTAAACAATAAGGAGAAAAATATGTCACTTGAATTGGTGGGGGCTCACGTTCCCTCAGAGGTAAAAACGGCCCTTCTGCTTGAGGCAAAAAAACTTAGTCGGCCGGTGTCGTCGATCATCAACAACCTTCTGGTTGCATACCTCGAAGCCAACGGCCACGAGTTTGTTGGTTCGGCAGAGATCTTTCAGCCAGCGGCCGGGGTGCTCGTGTTGGGTGTGTGCAATCCGTGGGAGTCTGTGCTTTCCGTGCGTTGTGCCGGTCAGGCAGAACTCTATCGTGCAACCCTTACAGAAGATGGTACACTACAGCGCGTAGAGGTGAAAAGATGAATATCCCCGACCGGTTGATTGGTTGGGCGGGAGAAAATACGGTTTGGAAAAGTGGTAGGCTAAATTGGCGCACGACGGGCCGACAGGTTGACCCATCAAGCGCCATCAAGCGATACCCTGAATATGTGGCCATCTGCCAGTCGGCCGACGACTTTATAAATATGGGTGTGTTTTTTGAATCGTTGATTGCTGCCATGCCCCGTGTGGAGAAATCAGAGTATACCACGCTATTCCCTACGGTGGAAACCAAGACTGAATTGATCTATCAGGCGCTCGAAGTTCACGGCCTGAAATTGACATCAAGGGGAGATTCCGGCCGACGTGGTGATATTGATGGCGGGGATGATGTGAGATCCGATGACCTCGAAAATATCATCTTGAAACACCGTGACGACTACGAGGAAGATACACCGATCGGCGACAATGGCCGACCTATTCGCACGTCGTGGACAACGGAAGTTATCCGTCGAGAATTACGTGTTTTGACTGCCAATGTGTTCAACCAGAACAAACGAGAACTTCGAACGACACTCACCCACGCGCCCGAAATGGCGACGTACACCCACGACTACCTATCATGGTATTTTGGTGTTGACGGGGCGCGTGTTGTTAAAGAAGATCAACGGCTCGCCGTCGAAATGTTCAAACATTGGCTGTGGCAGACGAAACGGTACTTGTATGGGCAGAAGGTTCCGGCACCCATAATGTTGAATATACTGGGAGAACAAGAGACAGGTAAAACGCTTTTTGTTCGCCGCCTATCCCTACCCTTTGATGGTTTTGACACCGACGCGAAGCTGTACCATGCTCTTGATGATCGCGAAAGTGAGAGGTGGATGCAGAATTATATCATACGCTTCGATGAGCTGGCCGTAGGTGGCGATCATGCAGAATTTGCACGGTCGGCCGCTGGTTTTAAGGCGTTGCTTACGATGGAGACAATAAACTACCGCGTGATGCGTGAAACCAAACACCACCGCGCTGCCAGGACGTTCTCACCTATCGCCACGTCAAACAAGCCGCTCGCCGATGTTTTGTATGATCCAACGGGCATGAGGCGGTTTTATGAAATCGTTTCAACCCTGCCAAAATGTGTAGCGCCCTGGCAGGGAATACTTGCGATGGAGCCCGTGGCGCTATGGCAGGGCATCGACGAGAATCTACCATTGGGCTATGTATATCAAGGCTCGGAAATGTTCCCCGCCCTTCAAGTTGCACAGGCAGCATTCAAACGGATGGATCTGGTGGAATTGACTTTGAAGAATAAGGAAACCGGGTACATCCCGATCTACTCCGAAAGCGTGGCCGGTGATCATTTCGTTGCAATCTATCGCGACGTTGGCACGACAGCGAAGCGTGAAGAGCTTGAGAAGCTGGCCGGTGTTGACCTTATACCGCCGTACAAGATTCGTGGTGAAATCACGCAATGGATGGAGGACGAAAAAATGCGGGATTCTGTGCGGTTCTTACCAAACAACGATCATTTTATTTCAGCCTTAAAACATCACGGCGTTATGATGATTGCAATAGCTGGCCACGAATACGTCGTTTGCCAGAAAGATGAATATTCAACATCTGCGAGGATAGGGGTATGATAGCCAAAAACAAGATTTTTATAGTGTATGTGGGGCCGGACAGTTGGGTGGGGGCACACGTTGAAAAAATCATTGACACCGTTCAAGGAATTATGGAAACGGTAGAACTGGATACCGAACAAAACCGATACTATGTGAACGATGGCGAGGGGTTAGAACTAAGTTTTGACGCGAAGTTTTGGAAAATCACCCAGAAAGATTTTTAAATACCTAAAAATAATTTGATAAATTTCAAGATAACGAAAACGGAAGGCAACTCATGATAAACATTATACGGGCAGCTGTGAGGCAATGGGTGAGGGAAACATACCCCTCCGTACTGGAATCGATTAGGAACACAAAAGGCGGTGCCAATTGAATGATAAACGTGAACACCTACTCGTGCGTGAAATGAAAGAAAAAGCACGAAAACGGGCAAAAGAAATTAAGCCTCCTGCCACTACTGAGTGCCCTGTCTGTGGGGGTGATTTTATAAAGGGTACGTGGTGTCGTGATTGCGGGCATACGCTGGGGGCGGAACGATGAAAGCAGAAAAATCACTTCGTATTCTGGTGGCTTGTGAGGAATCCCAGGCGGTAACCCGTGAACTGTATTTACGCGGCCACGACGCGTATTCGTGCGATTTTCTCCCATGTTCTGGGGGCCGCCCCGACCGGCATTTACAGGGGGACGTAACCGGCCTTCTGTCGGAATACTGGGATATAATTATCGCCTTCCCCCCGTGTACCCACCTGGCGGTTTCCGGCGCCCGACATTTCGACCAGAAACGTAAGGACGGACGACAGCAACAGGGTATTGATTTTTTTATGTTGTTCGCGAATGCGAACTGTGAAAAAATCGCCATTGAAAACCCCGTCGGTATAATGTCCTCCGTATGGAGGAAACCGAACCAGGTTATTCAGCCGTATTTTTTCGGTGACCCCTTCACAAAAACGACCTGTTTATGGTTGAAAAACCTCCCGTTACTTACCCCGACGAACATAGTGGACAAGGGGGAACGAACGGTATTTAAGTCGGGGAAAAGTCATCCTAAATGGTACGCCGACGCCCTGAAACTGTCACCCGCGGAAAGGTCGACAGCCAGGTCCAAAACCTTCCCAGGAATCGCCGCGGCAATGGCGGAGCAATGGGCCGGAACAGTACCGGAAGAACGGATACGCCCCCGAATACCCTTATGATTTTAATGAATGTGTTTCCCCTGAATATTATTGTGACGGTTGCAAAGGGGATAATTATCAGCAACCAGGAACCTATCAGGAAAGGGTCACACTATGGAACGCTGGCGCCTTCACCCGGCAACCGAAAGGACGGAAAGCATGACGGGCGATACCGATAAAATAGTTTCGGAGAATAAGATATTGCGGGAATGGATCGCGAAACAGGACCGGCGGGTCGTTTCCCTCAAAAATGAGATCCAGCTACAGCGCGGAAAAATCGCGGACCTCCCGCAGGACCTCGCCGCCATACGGGAATACACATGAATAGACGACCCTCGAAACCCGTACCCCTGCACGACCCGAAAACCGCCGCCCAGAACCTCCGACAGCATACCGGCGCGGCCCTTCCGGTATTCATCGATTATGAATTTAACCGGTCGGCCAATTCGCCAGTGAATCTGGTTTCCTGTTCGGCATTTACTCCCGATTGGGGCGCACAACCTAAAGAATGGTGGCTTCACAACCGGCCAGACAATGTAAAAAACTTGGTTGATACTTTGAAATATCTTGACAGTGTGGGGGCGGTGTTTTATGGTTACGCGATAGCGTCCGAAGCCCGAGCAACACTTGCGGCCGGGCTGGACCCCCATGAATTAAGATGGGTGGATCTTTACGCGGAGTGGTGCCAGCTAACATATAACAATGTTTCGTGCGAATATGGAACCTACTATACAAAAACAGGCTTCAAACGGTTTTCAGTGCCGCCACATTTTGAAAAAGCACGAAACAAAGGCCGAGACAATAACGCCGTCGGCCGGGGCATGATCGATGCAGCTGCCCAGATGTTCGACCTATTCATCGACAGTGCAAGAAAAAGAGAAATGCGGGATCTGATTATCGCCGACCACGACACATACACCCCGGCGCAACAGTCCGACATTATGGCGTACTGTTCGGATGACGTGCGGTATCTGCCCGCTATGGCGTGGGAAATGACGTCCCGGCTGCATAGTTTGGCGAAGATAGACTTCTCACAGATTGGCCGCATCCACCAACGGCGCGGGGCTTACTCCGTGTCAGTTGGAAAAATGGAAGATCTCGGTTTTCCCATTCGCGTCGATGACATCAAAAATCTGAGAAGGAATTTTGCATTAGCCGAAAATACTTTGATTTCTGAGTTAGTCGAAAAACACTATCCTTTCTATATTCGACAGAAAAAACGCTCGGCCGATCTTGTCGGTGCGTGGGTTGGCAAATACGACAATTTTGTGCAATTCCTTACCGAGAAGGGGCTCACTGAATCATGGCCCAAAACAGTAAACGCCGAGACAAAACAAGTCACAGATACTTTTTCACGCGAAGAAAAAGTTTTGATCGAGTTTTCACACATACCAGAAATTAAACAGTATCAAGAAGTGAAGAAACAGATTAAGCAATTGACGTGGTTCAAAGAATCAAACAAATTAAAGTTAGAAAAAGAAGGTGATTTTTTCGATAGCGTCGGCGTTGATAACAGACTTCGTACGTTCTTAGGCCCGTATGGCACACAGACCGGCCGAAATGCCCCGAAGGCGTCTCGATTTATTCTCGCAATGTCCTCGTGGCTTCGCTGTTTGATCGAACCGCCGGAAGGGTATTCGATCATCGGAATAGACTGGGGTTCTCAAGAATTTGCAATAGCCGCAATACTATCGAATGATGCGGCCATGATGGCCGCTTATGAATCAGGCGACCCCTACCTATATTTTGCAAAGAGGGCGGGGGCCGTTCCCGAAGATGCCGACCCTAAATTTTGCAAAGAACCTTTGCGGTTGCTAACCCCACACCTGCCAGTTGGTTTCGACATTAGCCACAGCGTGAATGATGAGATACTGGCAACACTCTCGGCCGAAGTTATAAAAGAATTTAAAGCATACAAAGATTATAAATGGCAGAGGGGACTTTTCAAAAGTTGTGTATTGGGTTTGCAGTATGGAATGCGAGCGGCCAAGCTTGCAGTTAAACTTACGGCCGACGTGGGAAGATTTTTCACACAAGAGGAAGCCCAAAAACTGATCAACCTACATGAAAAAGTATTTAAAGTTTTTTGGGCATGGTCAGTAGCAACAACAAACGAGTACCAACGGCGAGGTATTCTTGCGCTGTGGGACGGCTGGGTTTTACTTGGAGATAACGATAATATGCTTTCAGTTAGAAACTTTCCCGTGCAAGGTACGGCGCAATCGATCATGCGTGAGGCCATACGACTGGCACATCAAAGAAAGTTAAAGGTTCTGTCACCACTTCATGATGCAGTTTACGCAATTTCAGAAAATTCCACGACTGAAAAAGATGTCGAAACTCTTTCAAATTGTATGAATGAAGCTGTCGAAACTGTTCTTGGCAAGTCGTTAAAAATTCGATTAGACATAGATGTTCACAAGCACGGCGAGGTGTGGCTCGAAGAAAAAGGGGAGCGGTTTTATAAATTGCTTTCACCTTATTTGAAGTGTTTACCTGCAACGGGCGACAAAAAAAACGAATTATTAAAAACCATTTTCGGGGGATAACATCATGGGCCAGGCAGCGTTGGCCATTGAGGCGGCAATGCTTCGATATGCCGAAAAACGAAATAAGAAAAGCCGAGATACTGCGGGCACATCAGGAAAAGTACGGCCGCCCGTTAAATGTGCGTTCTAAATGGTTTTCGATGTATGTGGCCATGGCCGCACTAACCGGCAAAGAAGCGCGGGATTTCGTATGACGTCGAATAAACTTTCCATCCTCGTCCCCACAGCCACCAGATGTGGCCCCGTTGCGCTTATAGCCGACCCTGATGCTCTAAACGCATTAGGCGAGCATCCCGACGCACCACGTCCTTGTTTAAAAGACAAGCAGTTTTTGCAATATGTCGCTGATCGGCGGGGGTATGTATTACCTGAATCGGTGAAGTGGTCTGACCTTTCAATCCCCACACGTGGCCGCCTGATAGACTGCTGGTATTTATACCTGGATTCGGTAGGTAAACCTGAGAGGGATGCGAAAACAGACTGGGATTCTCGTAAAAAATGGCTAATTGAAAATATCTTTGCGAAGGATGAAAGATATTGACATCCGTATGTATTAATGATATATTTAAATCCTGTTGGTGTTCCGTTTCCCAATAGGTTAAAATAACCAGAAACGGTAAAATTTTACGAAGGGACTGCATGATGAGTGGTTACGCTGACCGGGCAAAAACAGCCCGAGAGAAAAACAGTTTTCGGCCAATAGAAGGGCCGTACCGCGGGCGTCTGAAGTCGTGGGAATACAAGATTTCCCGCGAAGGAAACCCCCAATTTATTACCGAGTGGAAAGTGTTGTCCGCTCCCACACCCGAAGAAACCGCCAAGTATCAAGCAAACAACCAGCGTTTTTTGCGCTGCCGGTTTGTGTTGTCGGTGGAATATCAGTTTGATGCACTTCTGTGCTTCCTCGAAGATCTCGGCGCTGATCTGTCAACCCTTCGACCAGTCGATCAAGACCCGGACTTTGTGGACTTCCGCAACCTTTTTGACAGGCTTGAAAAGACCCCGCCGGATGCGGATCTGCATGTTTCATACCCTAAAAAGGTGAATCCCCAGCATCCAAGTTCTTACAACATGTGGATAAAGGGCCCTGAAAAGGTGTTGGCCGGCACGGCCGCACCAGCTCCAGCTCCAGCTCCAGCTCCAGCTCCAGCTCCAGCTCCAGCTCCAGCTCCAGCTCCAGCTCCAGCTCCAGCTCCAGCTCCCGCTCCTGCTCCCGCTCCAGCTCCAGCTCCAGCTCCAGCTCCAGCTCCAGCTCCAGCTCCAGCTCCAGCTCCAGCTCCAGCTCCAGCTCCAGCTCCAGCTCCCGCTTGTGCCTTCACACGCGAACAGATGTTTGCCGCCGGATGGACAGACGAGGATCTGCTTTCTGACCCGGCCTATAGACACTTAGCACTTACGGCCCCGGCTGCATCCGGCCCGCCTTCCGCACCGGCACCTGCCAGCGGTAAGCCTCGGTGGTAGTAGCCATTTGGGCCGCACCTGTAAACCTGAAAAAAAATTACGGGTGCGGCCTTCTCTAAAACTCATAACGAAAAAGCAGAAAAAAAAATGACAATCGAGGAACATAAATCTAAAGTCGAGTGTTCCGAAATCGTAGAAAATTTCGGGTACTGTTTGGGCAATGCTTTCGAAAGCGTGTGGCGTGTTTCCCCACAGAATAAAAAATCATCGGCCCACATTGCAAGGGCTTTCAGCTTTATTAAATCCGAGATTGACCGCCGAAAAGGTTTTATACTTCGCGGCACTGTTCTGGATTCTTACGTCCCTGACATCCTTGTCGAGCGCTTTTGTAAAGTGATGGAATACGAGACAGGAAACAAGGGTCAGGCTTTGACCCACATATTCAATGCCCACCAAAACCTTACGGCCGTGGTTCCTCTAACGTGCGCAATTGTCCACCTTTCTGAAATGATGAAAGAGGTCTCAGAATGAACATCTCCCAGCCGCTCAATGTGTCGCCGGAACACCCGCGAATGATCGTTGATTGGTCAGTGCTTGCCTATATTTCATGGTTCAAAATGCGGAGCCCTGGGTACATCGCAGAGTCGCCGTTAGAGATCGAAGAATTTGCACGAAATATTGCAGAGTACCTTTTGTATTTGGTGCATCGTTTCACACCGTCTGAATTAGTTTTGGCCGTGGATGATTCGAAAAATTGGCGTGCTTCATATTATGAAACCTATTACAAAACGGCCATAGATTTCTATCGTGTTCGTGATGAGTCGTCGGGCTGGATTGTCGTACTCGACAGCGAATGCTACCACGTAAAACAACATGACGCTACAGAAAAATGGTTCATTGACAAATTGACAAAAAAAGAATATTTGGAATTGAAACTTGACGATCTCGAAAAGTACACACCGTTCATAAATGGCATTGCGCCGGAATGGCTTATTGAACTCGCACCGGACTGCCCGAAAACAGTGTGGGAGCATCCCGACGCGGACGGCCTACGTTTAATTGTACCGAAGTACAAAGGCAATCGCGGTGCGGCAAAGTGGGATTTCGAAACCCCTAAAGATGAATGGAAAATTCTCACCCGCAATCTGGCCGGAAATATTGCTCCGGTAATGACCGGCCGAGCAATTTGTATCGATTGGGCAGAGGGTGATGATGTAATCGCGGCCTACTGTCTGGCTGACACTGTCGTGCCGACTATTTTAGTCTCGATAGATTCGGATCTTCGGCAGCTTTGCATCCCATGTATAGGTCTTGCAATTTACAATCCGAAGAAAACGAAATTCACCACACCGACAAAAGAAGCGGCCCAGCTTGAAATACTTTGCAAGATTTTAGGTGGTGACACTTCGGACAATATTGCGGGTGTTAGCATTCCCGGCCGTGCTCCCTTCTCTCCGGTAAGCTGGGATGAAGTCGGCAGCGTGAAGTCGGGAAAGAACACAGTGAAGTGGGTTCGTGATCTTCTCGACAGTGGCAAGGATTTACAGGGCATACGGGATTTTCTCGATTCTATGGGCGACCTGAAAACATTAGATCGAAATAAAATTTTAGTTCATCTCGGATGTATCCCCGAATCACTTATGCAAACTCTTACGAATGCTGTAGAATTTGCACCCCCGCCCGAACCTAAGTATAAGCTGTCAGACTTTGGCCTATCAGACGCCCATGTTCTTTCCATTCAAAACCGTGCCCACAATGACCGTGTGGCCGAGGGGGGATACAAGTAATGAAACGACTTTTCATTCAAGCATATCTCGTACTTTCTGCCATGCTTTTATCGTTAGCGGTGGGGTACTACATGGGCGGTATTCTCAGATGGTCGGGGGCGTTGTAGCCATGGCACCAAAAAAACGAATCTATCTTGGTTTCGATTTCGAAACTGCCAATCTGCCAACGACGCTTTCGCCTGCTTTCCCTATCGAAATGGCGGCCATTTTGATAGATGCGCATTCTCTCCAAATTATAAACACTTACCACACGTATATCAAACTTGCGGACGGTGTTATTATGGAAAAAAAAGCGCTCGAAACTCACGGCCACACCGAGGAATTTTTAAACAATGCCGGGGAAGATTTTTGGATCGTGCGGGATAATTTCATTACATGGCTTGCAGCGAATGGACACCTCGTGCCCGATGGTGGTGGGTGGGATGCGGAAAGATCGGGAAAATTAATACCCTTCGGCCAAAATGTTGTACAATTTGACACACCAATATTGCGCAAATTGTTAGGAACTCCGGCCGAGGAAATACTTTCGAGATATTCCGTCGATACAATGTACATTGCAGATTTCATAAATCAGGCAGCATTCAAGATGTACGGAGGGGATGGTTTTATTTTTCGTGATCCCGTCACCAATAACCCTTCCGCCAATTTGGCGGCCCAGATGGCAACATTAGGGATTGACAATAAGGGACAACACGGGGCACTATTCGACATCATTTCTACGCTTGAGTGTTATCGAAAACACATTGAAAATTATTGTGAAGATATGAAAAAATCCTCCGCATTCGATGCGGCCGGAATGACCCTTCCACCTTTGCCGAGGTATTAAAAAAAATGAGTGAAGCAGATCAAATTTTATTAGGGGTCAAGGGTGTGATTTTGACCTACCACCGGAAACGCGGGCCGAGATATAGTGTTACGCTGAAGCATTCAGGCGCACCCTAAAAGAAGGTGGCACCACAGCTATGATGGCCCTCGCCTTAATTTCGGCCGAGCAAAATAAAGAAGCAGAATATAGAAAAATACCACCCTTTTGTTCAAGATAGGATTCAAGCATGGCCCGCTCACTTCGTTCTAAATTGTTGCATGAACAGAAACACGCCGTGCAAAAAATCAATAAATTGTTGATGCAACGACATATAAAAGTATTAAAGCCTTTTTGGCTTAAATTGTTTCGCCCATATTCCTTTCTTCTCATCGATATGGAGACGGGAAAAAGATTGACACTTCGCGGAAGGTCAGCCACAGAGGACGTAATCACGCTTCGTGTGTGGCTCGATGGTATTTCGAAATCAACGACGGCCGAGGCTTCAAAATGAACGCCACCGAATACAAAGAACATCAAACACCCGCATTTCCGGCCATACCTGAGAAGCCGTGTAATTGTTTGAACTGCCGTTTTTATCGGCTTGAAGATCTTGCTATTCGAGCGTTCAAGTCGTCGCACGGGTGCGGCCTCGATGAAAAAGACCTTGAACAATTGAAAGACATTGCAGAACGGCATGAGACACTAAAGCCCGATCACAAACTAAAGCCAGAGTTTGCACTTGATACCGTGATGACGTACGGCAAACATAAAGGTTCAACCATTCAATTTTTGGCGGATAACGAAATAGAATACATTGAATGGTTGATTTCCGAGGGTGGCCGAATGTTAAATAATGAAGCATTTAGATACTACATGCGGATATTAGGAACGCGGGAGCCAACAATATGACATTTTCTTTTAAGGTTGGAAACCGAGCCGGAATTTTTCACACGCCTATCGGGTTTGATCTGATTCTACTTGCTGTAGTTCTCGGGTTTCTTTGCAGATAAAAAAACGATTTCCACACCAAACCGAGGCCACCCGTTTTGCACTCTTGCGCGGGTCGGCCGGTTTTTTCATGCGGATGCGTTGCGGTAAAACTCTGGCCTGTCTGGACACCATAACACATGGCCGACTGCATGATGGCCCCACGCTTATTATAGCACCTGTCTCTGTGCTTGCATCGTGGGAAAATGCATTGTTGTGTGATGGTGTATCGGCCGAGAAAATTGTAATTATTCGATCACGGCCAGGGTGGAAACCGGAACGGCTGCAGAGGCTTTTATTAAATCCGAAAGGTTTGTTCTTTCTCATAAATTTTGAAATGGTGAAACGTGTGGACGCTATGGGCATCCGGTCGAAAATCCTGCCGGTATTTGGGTTGACAGAGTGGGAGACTGTGGTAGTCGATGAGTCGTATAGAATAGCCAACGACGAAAGCCGAGTTTTTGAATATCTCAGCCGGTTTCACGCCGACCCCAAAAAGCAACGGCGTTTTATTCTGTCCGGTGCCCCCGCCTCAGAACACCCGATCAATTTAGCTTCGCAGTTTATTTTTCTCGATGGCTCATACTTCGGATGTCGAACAGTGGGCGAATATCGAAAAGTGTTTTGGGAAGAAAACAAATATACATATAAGTGGAAAATGAAAAATCCCTCTCATTTTGCCGACGTGCTTTCTTTTGTTCACTCGGCCGCATACACTACCACACTCGAAGATTTAGGAATGGGCGGGGTGAAATTGTATCGGATTGACCGCGTAGATATCACCACCGAACAAATGGCCACGCTCAAGTGGCTGAGTGTTGCCACCACGTACCCCAACAAGAAAACGGGCGAGACGTCTATTCTCGATCCCCTTGTCCGATGTACGTTTGAATCTCGAATTTCTTCCGGCGTCCATCCGATAACCGGCGAAATATTATCAGATGCAAAGGCCGTTCACGCCGCCGAAATGTGGCGCGACAAACCAGCCCAAACTCTCGTTCTGTCAAGATTCATTTCCCCGATTGAGCAAGCTGTAAACGCTTTCAGAAAGGTGGGCGCACGAGTCGAGGCGATCACGGGGGCGACACCACCGGCCGAGCGTGAACGCATCCGGAAAGCGTTCCAAAACTTAGAACTCGATGCTGTTATCGCCCAGCTTATACCCGTGAAAATGGGTCTCGATTTCAGCGCGGCCGACAGAATTGTATACCTCTCAAACTCGTTTTCTCAGGACGACCGCGCACAGACCGAAGAACGGGCACAACACGCGAACAGAAAAACACCATACGAAGTGATCGACATTTGCACGAAAGACACACATGATGAAATATTAACAAACGTATTGACAGTTAAGAAGGAATCTGCTATATTATACACTAAAGCATGGTCGAAAGAAATTGTAAATTCAGAAAGGTAGAAACAAAATATGGCATACCCACGACACCCGCACACGTTCCGTTTTTCTGCACAGACGAACGAGTTTTTAGAGCATCTTACCTGCAGAACTGGCCTCGATAAAACGGCCATGCTCGAAAGGCTTGTAAGGGCCGAGGCGGTAGTGGCATCGAAGACGGACGCCGCACTTAGTTTTGCACTTGCAAAATTGCCATGCGACTATCCAAAGAAACCTAAAAAACGTCTGCCGGGTCGTCGTCTAAAGGCCGTTCCGCAACCGGCACAAGACACACAACCACCACCACCTCCATCTGCTTTACGATCGGCCGGTATTTCGGTATAAAAATATCAAACTTTTTTGAAAGGACAAAAGAGTATGAGCAAAGTGATTTTTTTCGGTAACTCGGCGGAAGTGCTTCGTCGATTGGGTGCGGAGTTTTCAGGCAATCCAACTATCCCCGAATTTTTGGATGCTCTGAATATCGTCCGCGATCAGGTTGTGGATTTAGCGATAGGTGTATCTGATCCCGTTGAGCCTGTCGCCAGTCCGCTTGACATCCGGCCAGAAGGTGTGCCGGTAGAACCTGATGAGTTTATCGGAGAGCCTGTCGCCAAGAAAACACGGAAGAAATCTTAGACTACGGCCTGATAGACTTTTCCATTATCCATTGACATTCTGAGTGTGGGCTTCGTTGCTGCATTCGGCCAAAAGAAGCGGCGTGGGTTCGATA
>Ga0247841_10007368_pt1 | contig 16401 bp, 20 predicted proteins | sample LaCruzMarch2015__2_FD_192410 | JGI IMG/M metagenome (GOLD analysis project Ga0247841, IMG submission 192410) | Freshwater microbial communities from meromictic Lake La Cruz, Castile-La Mancha, Spain - LaCruzMarch2015_18m | ecosystem: Environmental > Aquatic > Freshwater > Lake | place: Spain... | reverse complement strand
AGACAGAAGTCAGCTATCCGATTCCTGGAGAAATCGGGATATGTAGTGACCAAAGCTTCTGCTTAGATGGTGACTCCATTTTCGTACCACACAGAGCGCACGGAGGACTCACAGAGGACTTGATTATCATATTACCAACTCGAAACAGCGAGGAACCGTTCCAAAACGTCGTTGGATATTTTGGTTTTTCTATTTGGCTGATGCCTTCAAAATCCCGGTGATGCTGTAAACGGGCCGGCGGGCCCAGGGGCACGGGTGCGCGAGGCCACACGGCAGGAGACCGTCCCCTCAAAGAGGCATGCGAATTTTAACCAGGGGGTTTACGAAATTATACCGCAGAGTCGCAGAGCGCACAAAGGACGAACGAACGGAGACGACTATTAACCTGGATTTTGGATGACAGTGTGAACTTTGTAGAAGCGAATCTGTTCCTAAAGGGATGAAAGCGCAGTCCTTTGTCCGGATTATTTTCGCTCGGCACTCAATAGATCTAAATATAATGTTTGCATACAAGTATCCCATATTTCCTATTAGATTTGAGGTATATAGCATGAAGAGACTAGCGAGCATATTTCTGGCTGCAGTCGCAGCTATTTTATTAGCCTTGGCCACAACTTCTGCCGGCAGCATCTGCGACAATGCCCCTTGCGAAGATGCCGTCAATGTCACGGCAGGAGAGAATTTTACCATCGAGCTGGAGTCCAACGCCGGCTCAACAGGCTTTGAATGGTGGAACCAGTTCGATACCGAGTACCTGAGCCTTGTGGACTCATCGGAACAGTCCGGCAATGCAATGTCGGGAGAGGTTGGTGTGCCCGGCAAAAAGCTCTTTGTATTCAGTGCCAAAAAGCCCGGCAGCACGGATGTTGTCATGCTCTTGCTCCGGCCCTGGAAGAACAGCACCGTAGAAGAGAGTAAGATATTCCCAGTCAACATTTCCTAGATGCAATGCCAACCTTGCATCTTCTCTCCTGGAATGTGAACGGTCTGAGAGCCATTTATAAAAAGGGCTTTGTTGATTGGCTCAAAAGAGATCTGCCAGATGTGCTCTGCCTGCAAGAGACCAAGGTGGCTGCCGATCAGGTCCCTGCTGAGCTAAAATGCCTGCAGGGCTACTTTTCCTACTTCGGCACGGGGGATAGAAAAGGACGGGACGGAGTGGCTCTCTTCTCTAAAACAGAGCCCCTGAGCGTAAAATATACTCTGGAAATCGAAGGCTTTGATGACGAGCATCGAGCTATTGTGGCCGATTATGGACAGTTCTTGCTCTTCAATGTTTACTTTCCCAACGGCAAAGCCTCCCCGGAGCGGCTGGAGTACAAGCTGAAGTTCTATGATCTTTTTTTAGAGCACATCGACCGGCTCAAGGCCGATGGCAGGAGGATTGTGATCTGCGGGGACATCAATACTGCCCACAAGGAGATCGATCTGGCCCGGCCCAAGGCCAATGAGAAGATCTCAGGATTCTTGCCGGAGGAGAGGGCCTGGATGGACCTGCTGGTAGGAAAGGGCTTTTTAGACACATTTCGTATCTTTCATGCAAAGGGCGAGAACTACTCCTGGTGGGATCTGAAGACACGAGCCCGCGAGAGAAACGTGGGCTGGAGGATCGACTACTTCTTCGTGAGCGAAAATCTGCGAGATAGCGTCTCGTCGGCGTTTATCCTTAAAGATGTCACAGGCGCCGATCACTGCCCGGTGGGCATAAAGCTCGATATCGACATAAGCTCGCAGGAAAAAGGTTTTATCGGTAATTGAGGAAGGATAAAGAGTATGAGGCTGGCCTGGCCACCGCCCTGGCATTTAATTGTGTCTGTGTTGATCCCGGTTATAGCTTTGGCCCTAGTCCATTTGCCGCCCCCATCCTTGCAGGGCACCCTTTCGCTCCCAGCCCTTATTTTCGTGCTCCTCATCCCCGGATATCTTGCCACACTATCGCTATTTCCCGGCAAAAGCGACCTATGCGGGCACAGGCGCATATTTCTCTGCCTGGCCTTTTCTGCAATGCTAGCCGGGCTATTCAGCTTCATTTTGACGGCTACTCCCCGAGGACTGCAGGTTCCGTCTTTAGCCACAATTCTCTCGCTTCTGGCCATATTACTGGCGGCAGTGGCCTATGGCCGCTGGTCGAATCTGCCCCGCAAGAGAAGATTTCTTCTTTTGCCAAAGAGGGGACTGGGATCGGCGTGGGCCTTTCCCCGTATTTACTGGGCAAGCATCACGAGCAGGCGTTCCGCTCTGGCCTTCTTCCTGTTGGCGGCCTGTTTTATAGCTGCCCTGGCTTTTGCCTTTGGCTCATATCAGAGTTCTTCCGGCGAAGCGACCACCAAGCTTGAGGTCACATGGCCCCAAGAAGCATTAAGCCATCTATCTTCATATTTAGAGGAAGGAAAGAAGCTATTCACAGAGGTTTGGATAATAAATTACGAAAAGAAGCCACTGAATTACACCTTAAATAATTTCGACCCGTCAAGCAGTAAATCCAAAGTCGTGAACTCAACTGGTATCAATTCTACAATATTCAATATAAACTCCACAAAAATCAATACCACCAAGAACAATTCTTCCGTAATTTTTGAAGCTAAAAGCAAGGTAATCAGTAATGGAGGCGGCAGCTCATCGGATAGCAGTCAAACTGTAGCTAAAAAGCCAGCATCTAAGAAGGCTTTGCAGCCCGTAAAAACGACAAGTTCTACTCCTACTGCGACCAGCACAACAGTCAACACAGCAGTCAGCAAAGTGCAGAACAATACCTCAATTGCCAAAAAAGATGTTTTGAAGGATAATCTGACTCTTAATCGGGCCGGCACGCAAGAGAAAACTAAAGCTGCTACTGCAGAGAACTTGACATTTGTGCAGGCTTTTGCAGCGCCAGTGAGAGCTCCCTCGCCAGATGCAAATACCTCTTCGAAATTAGTTACATCCAAACCGCCTATCAAGTCTAATGAATCGTCTACATCTGCAGCAATAAACGTTAATGGCAATGCCGACAACAATTCCAATCAGCCCCCTGTCCTAAAGGCCCTGGTGCCGGATAGAGCCAGCCCCCAGCAACAGGGAGCGGCAATCTTCTGGAAGGCAGAGGCAACCGATGAAGAGGGCGATAAAATCCTTTACAGGTTTTTCCTGGATGGCCAGGAAGTGAGGAAATGGTCTAAGACCAATAGCTGGAGCTGGCTATCTCAAGGCTTGCCGGCGGGAGACTATCATATCACAGTTCAAGCAATAGATGGCAAGCACGCCTCTTTGGATTCATTTGATAGCATTATAAACTTGAGCTTCACCTTAAGTCGCCCCAACCAGGCTCCCGTTCTACTGCAGCTCAAATCGGACAAGGTCAGTCCTCAGAGCATGGGCGGCATGATAACCTGGACGGCCAGCGCCAACGATCCGGATAACGACACGATTTACTATAAGTTTATGAAAAATGATGAAGATGTGACCGGCTGGTCAACGTCCAACTCCTGGGTCTGGGATACCTCTTTGGAAAAGCCTGGAGACTATAGGATTGCCGTGTTGGCTAAGGACGATTTGCACGCATCGAAGAATGCCTTCGACAGCACCTTTGATGGAACATTTGCTCTGTTGCTGCCCAATAATATACCGGAAGTTACAGCGCTAAAAGCGGACCGGTCCAGTCCTCAGGCCAGAGGCAGCGTCATAACCTGGACTGCGATTGCCGTTGATCCTGATGGTGACGAGATCTCCTACAAATTCCTGGCCAATGACAAAGACGTCAGGGAATGGTCGTCATCGAATTCCTGGGTCTGGGATACATATTCCACCACGCCCGGTGAATATAGGATTATGGTTCAGGCCAGGGACGGCAAGCATGCCCCGGAGGATTCCTTTGACAGCTTCAAAGACGCGATCATCACTATTACTATTGTAGACTCCAATCAGCCGCCGGTCTTAAAGTCCATTGTGCCGGATATTGCCGGCCCAAAGGTTCAGGGCACGACTGTGATCTGGAAGGCAGACGCTCAGGATCCGGAAGGCGACAAAATACTCTACAAATTCCAGCTCAATGGCCGGGATATGGGCAGATGGTCAGAGCTTGCAAGCTGGAAATGGTCCTCTCGGGATCTGGCTCCAGGAGACTACAAAATCCGGGTTTTGGCCAGAGACGGCAAGCATGCCTCTGAGGATTCCTTTGACAGCTCTATGGATGCGGTTTTCTCTCTTGTCTCCGAGATAGATCAGCAGATAGACCAGCTTATGAAAAAGAAGTCTTCTGACATTCGGGTAGCCTCAGTCAATGGCACAAACACCACCGTGGTTCTGGGAAAAATTAACGGCACCGTCGGGCAGGAAAAGACAATAACACCTCGAAAACTGGGCGGCTAGGGTGCAAGAAATTTATACCATGTATAATTATAGAGAAAACTAAGGTGAGATCTGGAGAGAACACCATGAAGATAAAGATAATTATCAGCGGTTTATTGCTGGCCATGCTGCTCGCCGTGCCAGCTTTGGGACAGGGTGGAAATGAAAATGCCGTGTGGAACGTTTACTGCACGGGAGATCAATCTCAATGCACAGTGGCCAAAGAGCCCACGGGCGAATTTATGTTTAGCGTATTCCCTGGCAAAGTTACCTGGGATGATGCTCAAGCTTGGATGGCATCGAATGGCAACATAGAATCAACTCCCGACCTTAATGTTAATGGAAACTGGTACATGGGTGGTCCTTATAATGTCGGTATGCCATGTCAGATTATTCAACAGGGAAGCGCTCTTACCATTATAAATGAAAATGGATCTCCATCTGCAGGAAGAGTTATAGATGGTGTAACGGTTATAGCGACAGATTGGGAAGGCGGACTTAGAGGGGCAATATCTGCTGATGGAAACCGCATAGACTGGGCCAATGGCACTTGGTGGGTAAGGCAGATTCAATAAGAAATACTTATGATTGAGACAGCAAGTCCAGAGTTCATCGGGAGGAATCTCAATCAGGGCTCCGGGCATCCTTTACTGCGCGTCTCCCAGAATCTGGGGCAGTAGTCCCGCAAGAGCCTGACACCCGACGGCGAGAGACCAATGACGCGCAGTAATCATGGGGGGGCGCAGGCCAGAAAGCCACAAGATCCCGCAGGGCGCTTTCATCGCACCGCCCGGCCTTGACCACAGTCCAGGCATATTCGCCTGGTCCTCTGCCCCGCACAGCCCCACGCCTGCCGGGTTGGGACCGATCAAGTCTGCGGCCCTGCGGGCTACCCTGCCAGCGCAGCCATTGGATCTGCCCAGCCGTCGAAAACTGATTTTGCGGGCGCTTGGGCAAGCCTCGCGAAGCGAGGTAATCATGCACGAAAATGCTACGGGCCGGGGGTGTGTCGCTGCCTCATCCTCCTCGCCCTGGGATTTCCTGCGGCAGCCACAGTGGGCAAAAGGGGGCTCGGGATCTATCCTGAAAATACTGTGGCAGGCCGAAAGCGTGAAACCAGCCATTTCGGCGATTTTCTGGATTGGTAATGATAGCGCGCCTGGCTACACAAAATATTTCATTAGGTAGACCAAATGCGGGCCATAGAGGGAGAATAATGATTTCAAAGCTGATTGCAGCAATAATATTGCTGTTTACTGCGTTTATCGTTCCGGCATGGGCAGACGAGTGCATCCAACTTGGTTGATCGGAACTGATGAAATTGCAGAAATTTCGATTCATTGCTAATGGAGGGAACTTTATTAAAGGAAAACTCATGTTCATCGTAATAGTGTTTGCTGTTTTGTGTATGCCTATCTCAATTGGTGATGATATCCAGCCAGATTCTGCAGCGACCTGGAATGCAAAGGGCACATCTCTCTATAACCAGGGCAAATATAGCGAGGCTCTAGAAGCATTCAATAATTCCTTAGAATTAGATCCAAGCTTTCCACAGATATGGTACAATAAAGGCAATGCACTCTATAGTCAGGCCAAGTACGATGAAGCCATCAAAGCTTATGATGTGGTCGTAGAACTGGATCCCCAATACGCATATGCCTGGTTCGCTAAAGGTAAAGCCCTTAATTATCTGGAGAAATATGACGAAGCGATACAGTGTTTCGATAACGCCCTTGAGGCAAATCCGCAATATGCAGATGCATGGTACTATAAAGGCAATGCCCTTGGGCTCCAGGGTAAATACGAAGAGGCAATCCAGGCTCTTAATACAGTCATTGAGCTAAATCCCAAAAATGCGGAAGCTTGGAGCAGTAAAGGCAATGCTTTAAAAGCGTTAGGCCGAACTACCCAAGCTAATGAAGCTTTTGCCAAGGTTAGCGAGCTGAATCCAAGGACACAAGTCCAAACAATCCCCTCGAACACACCCGCAGTCCCATCTGAGTCCAGTCAGAATGCCCCCAATAATATTGGCTTTACCGATTTGCCTGCAGTCAGCCTTTTAAAATACTCAAACGATCCAAAGGCCTGGCTCGACAACGGCAATGATCTCTATAATATGGGTAGATACAATGAAGCCCTTCAGGCTTACAACAAAGCCATAGATCTGAATCCAAATTACGAAGGAGCCTGGAATATGAAAGGCCATGCCCTCAATCGCCTAGGCAAAAACGATGAGGCCAACGAGTGTTTCAAGAAAGCGTTATTATTGAGTCCACCTACTTTGCCATCTGGCTCCCGCCCATTCGGCAAATTTCGTTCGAAGGATGGCAAAAAGATCTGATAAAAATGCTGCAACCTACAGTCTGGCTCTGGCTCACGCCCGTTTGGCAAATTTCGTAGGGGGTGCTTGAGCTAATAAAGCAGCCAACAAGAGAAATCAAGGATTATTATCCGACTGGTGAAATGAAAAGTAAAAGATGAAGCTAGATCAATCTTCTAGCTTGCATCCATTGGTGCATTATCAAGCACCACGACTATACTTCCCACCACTTACCAGGGGTGATTTCTCGCACTTGCCTCAGCCATAGTGCAATATACCAGTACTCATACCATTGCAGTTCAAGAGAGAACAGCTACTTTACCCGTTCTCCTTCTGCATTATAGCATGCCCCGTCATAACACTGCTCGAATACGGGATTGGTCTCCTCCGCGGGTTGTTCGTACCCTTGCCCTGCACCCGAGTCAAGCCACTTCTGTATTGCCTCCCGGAGATCTTGCTCTTGTTCTGGTGTCAGTCCAGAGCTGCCTGAGTCTGACCCGGATTTCGGGGAACCTGGCGAAGGCGAGGTAGGTGGTGAATATGTGATTCGCGCTGGGGTTTGGTAGTATCCTTTACGTATATTATCAAAGTAGGTTACATACTTGCGGTCGTGTTCTTTTCCAATGTGGTTTCCATATCCATTACTTTGTGCAAGCTCTGGATAATCCCCGAATTGTGTTCCAGATAGTTGCATAAAGTTGCTCTTCTGGGGCAGTGTGTAAGGTTGAAGATCTCCGGTCTGTTGGTTATCCCCGAAGACTCGCTCTTTGAGTTGCTTAGCAAGTTGCTGATTGTCTCCAAAAGCTAACTCAGGTTGTTGATCTACTGGCTGGGTGACAGATAGTTGATTATCCCCAAAGGCCAGCTCATTATACTTAATAACCGGCGGTTGATCTACCTGTTGAGTGACAGATGGTTGATTCGCTGGTACCAATTCGAGCCTCTTGTCCTGAGAAAAACCACTAGTACCATCATCGTACTGTAATTCCCACCAGGTAAAACCGTCTGCGTAGAATGGACCCTTTATGATCGTGGCCATGCTTCCTGTGGTCTTGAAATTGCTGACTGTATTATAAGAGAGCCCAGGACCAGATCTAACGTTTAAACTATCTGTTGTCTCGACCGTGCTACCTTTTATGAATTTGGCGCTATTTGATTGACTTGTGGCTGGAACTATTGCCAGTGTGTTCGTTTGTGACCCTTGTTTTGCGCCTATTGGTGCCTCATAGACCGCTACGGGGAGATCTGTTCCTTTTTCCATCGATTGTGGTGCTTGTTGGATCACATGTTGATCTTTCCCCACCTGATTTAGTGAACCTTGTTTAGCGCCTATTGATGCCTCATAGACCGCTACGGGGAGATCTGTTCCTTTTTCCATTGATTGTGGTGCTTGTTGGATCGCAGGTTGATCTTTCCCTACAAAGTTTAGTGAACTTTGTTTAGTACCTAATGAAGCTCCGTAGACCGCTACTGGGAGATCTGTTTTTTTTCCCATCGATTGTGGTGCTTGTTGGATCGCAGGTTGATCTTTCCCCACCCGATTCATTTCCTTCGCCAATCTCACACCTGTTTTGAGCCCAGTTTCAAGTCCACCGAGGTTCTTAACCCAGAGAGGTAGATGCACCCCCAGAGCATTAAGACCAAGCTTAGCACCGTCACGCATTAAGGCCTGTCCAAGATCATCCCAAAATGGGTCGTACCAACTAGTTGGGAGACCTTTATCAACAAACGTCCGTGTAACACGCATTGGGACAAATGGGATTTGATTTGCTGCATACCAGGAACCTTCTTCTACCAGAACCTTGGAGGCAGCGCTGCCCAACGACTGAGATTCTTCTGCACGATCTGCGCCGTTCACAATGCCTATAATCGCCATTATCAGAAATAACGAGAGTGTAAGCCATATTTTTAATGCCATTTTTCCCAATCCTTTTATAGGCATACCCCATGAGTTTATTAAGATAAAGCTTTTGGGATGGGGGTACGTAAATCCGCTTTATTTCGATTCATGATTAATTATATCCCTGGGTTTACAAAAAGCAACGTGGTGCAATCCCTATGAAGGAAAAGGATTCAAGCATTGTCTACCTGATGGACTCGATGTTTTCCACCCCACCCAGGGCACGGTAGAATGCCAAGATACTCGCCTCCTGGGCATCCTTTGGCTGCGAATTCCATCAATTATATAAAAATAAGTGGCTCTATGAGACACCGCAGGCAGTATGGAGTATCTTCTAAAAAGGTAAATTTCACGTCTCTGCGAACTCTGCGACTCTGCGGTTAATATTCGTAGCTGAATAATTAAACCCAGGCGGTTACGGAATACAACCGCAGAGGCGCAGAGCGCACGGAGGACGAACGAACGGAGACGACTATTACAAGTACCTCCTCCCGCCGTTTCCTCTCCACCTCCAGGAACCCGTCCAGGCCTTCCAGGTTATTCAAGCTGATCGGCCCGTACCACTTCTTCCGATCTCGATCCCATTTGAAGTCCATCCCCTTAAATCCAAGGGCCTTGTACCTCTGCCGGGTCTTTATGCTAACGATTAGAGTGAGATCCCTGACGGCTACAAATTGGGCCGTCCTGTCTTAATGGGCACCTGTGGGACTTAGACCAGATCCCGTTTCAGAACTTTTCAGCTTTCGCCTCTGGTCCACCACCAGGAGACTATCAAAATGGATCTCGCTGCAAAGATTGCTGTAAAATAGCACGTTGAGGGTGAGACTTCAGCCTATTTTTACCGGTAAAATAGCTTAAAAATCCCTAGGCTGAGAAGGCAAGGATAGTCAAAAATCCAGGCATAAATTCAGCATAAAATTTATTATGTTAAGTACCTCAAGCCAGGCAGAAGCCTTTATCACCTTTCTGTGAGATACTGTTGCATATCAGCCGGAATTAGGTGCGAGCAAAAAGCATGATACCAGAACTCTTGCGCGAAATCGTAGCCAAAGGAGAAAGCCTGAATGTGGAGTTCAAGGGCGAGGAGAAAGCTGCCCTGTCAGATTCGGCACTGGTGGAAGCGGTCATATGCCTTGCCAACCGAATACATATCGTGTTTCAGCTCTCATTGCCAATCGCACCCGCCCGTCTCTGGCCTGTCGTGTAGAGATCGTTGAGATGGATGGTCTGACGGTTCTAGCTATCGAGATCCCCACATCCCGAACGCCGGTGAGCACTCCGGAAGGCAAATATCAACGCCGGGCGATAGGAGGCAAGGGAAAGCCTGAGTGCATGCCCTATCTCTTCCCTGAGATGCTCGCCCGCCAGGCAGACCGGGGGATACAGGATTACTCCGCTCTGGTGGTGCCCGATGCTCGCTGGGAGGATCTGGACCCTCTGGAGTTCGAGCGGTTTTTGGAGAATGATACGCGAGAGCCGGGGAAGAAGCGATGCCGCCCTGGCCGAGCTTCCTGACCAGGAGATAGCTAAGGCCCTTGGCGCAGTGGAGGCGAACCACGAGGTCTCTGCAGTTAGGGTCCTCGGCCTTTTGCTCTTCGGAAGAGTGGATGCAATCCATCGCTACCTTCCCACTCATGAGGTGGCCTTCCAGGTTCTTTCCGATAGATACAATCTTCTTTGAGCAGCTTAGGAATGGCCGCCCGGCACCATCTTATGAGCGGAGCTCTGAAACAGACGTTATTCTGGTACTGTCGGGAGGGAAAGCAAACCGGGATTTCGTGCGGCTGGTAGTGGAAGAGAACCAGGCAGGTCGGCCCTTCCGGCTGGATGATTTGCTTTTGCTTAACCAGTTATGGCTGGAGCGCCACTTGGCTGTTTCAGAGGCCGCTTTTGTCATTCAAAAGCCTATTGCAGAGGCGAGAAGGATCCGTGAGCGACTGACAGAAAGCGGAATTGTAGATGCCCGCGGAGAAGGCAAGAATCGCTCATACCAGTTCTCTGCTCACACCTACAAGAGATTGGGTCAGGAAGCTGCATATGTGCGACAGAGAGGCTTTGAACCGGTTCAAGCAGAGCAGATGGCTCTCCAGTATGTGAAGGCTTATGGGAAGATAACACGCAAGCAGGCAGCAGAGCTATGCAAGATCTCCTCAACACAGGCACGTGATTTTCTCGGTCGGCTGGTGAAAAAAGGCATTCTGGAAATGCATGGCAGTAAGAAAGGAGCCTATTATGCGGATGCGTCCAAATAAAATGGCATGCTTATTCTGTGTTGAATAATTTTGGATTTAGTGCACAATGATTGATATGGTTTCATCCTGAAAAAAGCTAGAGCAATGAGCCGTGCGGGGGCCATTCCCGGCGTCCCTCTTGAGGTCGATGTCAACCGCTTGAAGAAAGCGGTATATGAATCCACTGACCCTAAAATCACCCCTGTTTTCGAAGAGCTTGCTGAGCGTGCTAAAGCTTAGGGCAGAAAGAAAAGAGGCAGGATTATCGAATGCGGAGATCAGGAAGATAACTCATCTGGACAGATATCAAGTAGTCCGTTTGATGCGAGAATTGATTTCAGAGGACCCGCTAATCGAACTCATTGGGAAAGGCCGCAAAGCAGCATATGTTCATGTCAGCCAAAAGGCAAATTGAATGATAAATGAGGGTTCACATTTCATGTCACAATTATCCCACAAAAATGTGATATGAATGTGAAATGCATCATTGTCTCACATAGAGCCGCGTGAAGTACGAGAAGAAAATCAGAGAAAATGCACGGTAAATGCACGGCACCAAATTTTAATGCACTCGTGCATTTCTGAGATGCTTTTTGTCCATCCAGAGGGTCCACTCCAATCACTTTTCAGCGCACTGCTGCCGTCATTGGTTCACAACTCACCTTCGGCGGGCCGGGATGCCTCGCGAATTTATACAAGAACTCCGCGAGATCGCCTTCGAGATCGACATGCTGGGGGGTACTGGCTGGATATTAACGATCCCCAAGAGGGCCACGTTCTGCGGGCTGCTCGCCGGGGAGGGCGATAAACAACTCAGCCTTCATCTGTTTGTTCGATAATTATCTGATTAATCTGCTCAAGGATTTGTCGAATCTCCTTTTGCAGGATATATGGGATAGCGTTCTCTAATCGGCGGAGGTATATGCTTGGCTGCCTCGCCTAAAATAACCAGATTAAAAATTGCTGCATCGTAGGTTTTTTCGTCCGCGACGAATTGGTCAAAGTCCAAGCCTTCTGCATAGCGTAGCAGTTTCTTACACGATACCTGCATATCTTCAAGATAGAGCAGATAGTCCCTCGACATATTGGGCCTCGCTATCTACCTGTGCTCTGATCCTGGGCCGAATAGATTTACGGGTCACCAAATCTACAGGGCGCTGCAGCAAATCTTCCAGGAAGAACTTCAGATCCATGTACGCATTGAAGGTCGCAGGCCCTAGGAACTCCACCAAGATGTCTATATCACTATCAGGTCGTGCCTCATCTCTGGTCACTGACCCAAAGATGGCCAGCGACTTAATCCCAAAAGCAGCCAACTCGTTCCTATGTGCGGTTAGTGTTTGAAGGACCTCAGATCTTCTCATAAATCCACTTGGGAATCGTTTCTCTATCTTAATATATAGGGCTTTTGAAGTCCAAAATATCCTTGGCCACCTGCAGATCCATGGCTCTGCTTGCCATCGGCACAGTCTCGACCAGCCTTGCCTGCCGCCTCCAGTGCAACCTCAAGATGTAGAACACCAGGGTTAGCCAGCTCGGCGATCCTCTGCAGGTGGGGGTCCAAGGCCGGCGCGTAGTGCAGGACCGTGGCCTACCTGCAGGTCTGCATCTGCCTGGAGGAGCTCCTTGCCCTGGATCCCCCGGAAAATACCGATCTCCTCTACAATCAGGGACCTATGTCCGCTGGGGTGGACCAAGACGATAATGCTGAGGTCCTTGGGGCCAAAGCCGGCTCGCTCGTCGGTCCGACCCTGGATGATTGCTGAGCCGCATAAAGTTCATGCCCCCTGGAAGGAAGCCAGCAATTCCAAGCCATGCAGGTTTCTGCCTCACCTGAATCTCCCGCCCGCAAACGTCCCCGTATCCAAGCCTTCCCGGCGTGAGGGAGCCACGCCGCAGTAACCCGTAACACCCGCGCGGTTCCCTGGAAGAAGAAACAGCACCAAAAACTCATGCCGCATAAAAAGTTATGTGGGGGGGCCAGCGGCCGCTCCTGAGGGCCCGGCAAGGGTCTCCTCACAAAAGTCTGAAGTAGTAAGGTAAATATGTAGCCCCTTATGATTATGGCCGGCGTCCACGCCACCCTGGTTTTGGTCAGGCCGAAGAGCTAAGGCCAACGCTTAAATATTGATACGCACTTATGTATTACTAAGTGAGTAAGTCCCTCTCGAACGGATGATGCTGCTTATTAGCAGGTGGGACAATTAGAGAGGGGTTCACTAATCTTCTTTTATTTTGGTTCAGAGAACTCAAGAGCCATAATTATTTTATGCTGAATTTTATTATAATATAAATAGTCATTGTCTCTATATTTACGGGCTATGGCCCCGGCAATGAAGTCTGTAGCCTGAAGACAGGGACATTGCTTAGAATCTAGATGGGAAACGTTTATGCTTCTTATCAAGCCGTCTGCCAGGTAATTATCAAATCTTTCCTGAGCAGCCCCATATAGGAATCTGTCTATGACGATCTCTACTGCTTCCCGGGGGAATTCATGCTTGTGGATAACCCCATGCAATAACTGCTTATAGAGGTCGTTGTACAGCACCTGAGGCTCTATTGCGTGGTAATGAGACAGAAATGGCGCCTGATCCTTACGTAAAAATATATAGGCAATATTACTATTCGTCTTTGCCACGCACTCCAGGATACGCCGCTTGCTTGGATCACTTGATTGATTGAACTTAAGCTCGGACAATACTATGTGCTTCTTCTTGAGAGTCTGCCTAACATCCCTTAGGCACCTTTTTATGGGAAGATCCTCCCCAGTTATTAACGCTGCAAGTATGAAGTAAGGATCCTCCTCCGAGACCTTGGACCCTAAGCCGCCCAGGTTGCCGGACTCATCGATGTAGACCTTCATTCAGTCGCCGTGTATGGCTAATCGGTATAAATAATCACAGGTGTTTTCACTGAGGGTTGAGGGAAGACAGTTTTACGCATTTCCAGAGATTTGTCTGAAATCATCACGCTGGAGGAGAGCGATCTCTGGCCGCGCCGGCCAATAATCTTGGTATGCAGGTTTCTGCTTCTCCTGAATCTCCCGCCCGGAAACGTCCCCGTATCCAGGCCTTCCCGGCGGTGAGGGAGCCCCTGTCGCAGCAGCGCGTAACACCCGCGCGGTTCCCAGGAAGAAGAAACAGATCCAAAAACACCCAAAGCGGATCTTGTTAGGAGGAGAGGCATCATGCCCCTCCTGGTGGGCCTGGTCGGCCCTTTCCTGATCGTTAGTAAGTCCGGGGCCGTGGGGCGGAGCCCCTCGATAGATGAGTGGCTCTTCTGGCCTCTTTCGGTGCCATCAAATAGCCATCAAATAAGATGCCTGTGCCGTTGCATGCTGAAAGCAACCATTTAAGAGCACGCCCGCGGCCAAATGGATTCGTTTCGATCAAATGACCGTCAAATGAGATCTTGCTCACAGGCCTCCCTTTGGAGCAGTGGCCCACCATGGAACATTTATGTATTTCAGGCAGGCGTGAAGATAGCAGGCACGCACACGGTTGTTCTTGTCCATATCGGACAAGGGCAATGAGGGCTAAGAGCACGGCCCCAGGTATCTTAATTCAATAGCTACGAACAGTATAGTAGGCACTAAGTTTCTGCTATCATCATTACCATAATCACGCAAACCTTATAAAACGGCACGATCATAAATGAGGCACACTACTATGGAGATCTACATTCATGGCTATTGAGGTTAAAACGGTCGATCAAGCCAAATCGTTAGCTCAAACTTGGATGCAGAATAGCGGATCTTTCTCTAAGGAGATTCTCCCCTGTCCCAGTGATCTCAATTTCATACTTGAAGGCATGGCTCCAAATGGTATACCGTTCCTGATTATTCAGCCAAGGCAGCTAAAAAGCGCGGTGGCTGCAATAGCAAACGTAAGGATTACAAAATCCAGTTTCGCCTCACTTGGTGCCTTGGATAGAGGCGAACGCGACGAATTCCTATGGAATCTTAAAAGAGAACTTATGTTCGCGCCCCCAATGTTTGCCTTTGATCCGACTTTCGAGGAAACCGGCATTCCAAAAGGTATTCAGTTTTCCAAAGATGTATATTATGATGAACTCACCGAAGGCAGATTGGCTGAGGCCGTTAACTGTGTTACCAGATCTGCCCTCTGGGTGGTCTGGTCTTTTGGAAGAAGATTCGGCCCCCGCGCAGAGGTGAAGCCGGTTGAGTGAAGTTCAAGTCGTAAATGTGAGTGCTCTAAGTGGCATAGGAACCGATGCAAGGATTCATGGGCTTGCTTGGGGACAATATTTTCAAGGATTGGAGCCGGATGTAGATAATGTACCGGATAGTTCCTCAAAGGATTGGAACGAGATGTTATTCTCATTCGCGGCAGAGGTTTTGGAGAGTATACCTGACCAATCCTCTCTGGAGCGCCTTTGGGAAACAACATTTAGGCTGTTGGCCTGTTTCACATTACCAAAAAATATAAAACCAGAGACAGTCCATCTGTATAGTGGAGCAATTGCAAGCATGGATGCAGAAAAAGTCATTAGTATCCGCGATGTAGTTGGGAGCGAAGTATGTATTGCTTCCGATATCGGTCAAAGCGTATACCTTGCTACTAAGGCGGCAATATCTCAAGGAAAGAAGATATGCCTGTCATTTGAGAATATTATAATTATTAGCTCTGCGTTTTTAAATTCATCAATAGGCCAACTCTATAATGGAGAATTTTCAGACGAAGATATCGAAGAAAGGTTAAGAATAATTAACATGTCACCAGATCATTTATTCCTTCTGGAGAGAATAAAACAAAGGGCAAAAGAATACTATAAAGATCCAGAAAGATTTGAAAGAGCCACAAGAATGGCATCCTAATGAGGATTATGGCAGTTTTTGACATTCGCTCATTCAAATATAAAGAAGAACATCATTTTCTGATAGACGCGAATGTTTGGTTAGACGTGTTTGGGCCATTTCCTCGAACAAGGCGCTCCGGCGCGTACACAACAGCTATGCAGGATATGAGAGTTAAGAGAAGCAAGATCCATTTGGATGTACTTATTTTATCCGAATTTATTAACAGGTACGCTCGCATTTTATATCAGATCGAACTTTTAAAATATTCTGGTCTTACTTATGAAGAAAAACCCAAATACAAGCAATTTCGGGATAGCCCAGAGTTTAAGCTTGTCGCGGAAGAAATAAAAATCGTTACAAAAGATATTATCAATACGGCAACTGTCTGTTGCAGTCCAGATTTTAATTGTGATAAGGCAAAGGCCTTTACTGATGTATTTGGAAGAGATTGTCTAGATTTTAATGACCAAATAATAGCAGATTCATGCAAGACAAAAACCCTGCTTTTGGTAACTGATGACGGAGATTTTCAAAATTATGATGAGATCTCTATTTTAACGGCAAATCCAAGGTCCATCAGCTAATTTCTCGACACCACACACTTTGAAATCTTCCCTTCGTGACCCCAATAAGGCGATTTACGTTTTAGATTAGGGCAGACTTCAGGCAGCTTATTCGGACCTAACCTCCCGAAAAGTTCAGGCGCACAAGTTTAGCGCCTGAATAATTTCCCTCTGTTTTTTTGTCATTTCAGTGTCAATTATCTGTCCGTCCGCTAAAGAAATTTTTCTAAATTTCTCCAATT
>Ga0247841_10007365_pt1 | contig 16402 bp, 11 predicted proteins | sample LaCruzMarch2015__2_FD_192410 | JGI IMG/M metagenome (GOLD analysis project Ga0247841, IMG submission 192410) | Freshwater microbial communities from meromictic Lake La Cruz, Castile-La Mancha, Spain - LaCruzMarch2015_18m | ecosystem: Environmental > Aquatic > Freshwater > Lake | place: Spain... | reverse complement strand
CCACGAAGGAGGCAACCATCAATATAGCTGCGAAAACTCCAAGAATGCTTGGAAACCTTGTTTTCATTATTCCTCCTGATTTTTTTAAACCCGGTAAGCCCACTCAGGGCCTTTTTACGGCCCCGGACCTATCCCTCCGGGAACTCCCAGGCAAAAATTTTCGACCTCCTTGCCGGGGAGTTTTTTCAGGCAACCCCCGCCGTTACGGCGATGGTTACCCTGCAGGTCATTTAGAGCCGGCCTGGCTTCGGCTGTCCCCCTCGTATCAGGCGCTTCGCCCCGGGACCGGGGCAGGTGCTCTCTTATCGCCGCGGCAACTCGTACAGGCCACCGCAACCTGGGTTATGCACATCACCTCCTTTTATTGCTAAATTCCCAATGCACAAGAGACAAGGGTATACCTTGCCTTGATTTTAAGTATATCATACCGTGTCAAGAGGTAGTTAGGCTACGTCATTGCGAGCGAAGCGAAGCAATCTAATTGCAGGGGGTCGTCGATTACACAAGATTGCCGCGGCCGCTGCGGCGGCCTCGCAATGACATCAGTTGTAATATCCCCTCACCCTCTGAATAAACGCCCTCAGCAGGAAAACGAAAATAACAATCAAAACGAGGCTCACGCCGACCACCACCCACAGGTTGATCAGTCCCACCTGGAAGGCGTAGGGCGAGAGCGCCCACTTGCTCTTGTTGCCCGAGGCGTCCGAGGCCTGCACCCGCCAGTAGTAGGTGCCCGGCTCTAAATTCATGGTTACGTTTGTGTCTGTGATGCTGCTCCTGCGCATGCCGGGCATGAGCGGGAAGAAGTTGAGGTTGTCGGCCACTTCCACGGTGTAGAGAACAGCGCCGGAATCGTCCTTGGCCGCCATCCATGTGAAGGTGACGGGTTGCCCTCCTATCACGCCGAAGCGGTCGGTGGTGGGTGAGACGGGAGCGGGCGAGGTGGGCGGGTTGTTCTCCACCGGCAGTTCCCAGCTTGCTATGTTGCCGGCGCGGTCGGTTGCCACCAGTTCATGCTTGCCTGAAGCGGTGTCGGGGACGGTGAAATTGTAGGTGAAGCGGCCGTTTTTATCTGAGGTGGGGGATGATGTGACTACGGCGTCATCATATTTAATGGAAACCTCGCTGCCGGGGGCGAATCCGTAGCCGCTGACCGTAGCGCTCTTGCCCACCAGCGGTACGGACGGCTCAATCACTATGTAGGGCACAACCTTGAACCTCAGAGTGCCCTCCTGGTTGTACATCTTTTTGCCGGTGGCCTTGACCACGTGTGTGCCTGCCATCAAGTCGGGCACTGGCAGCGCTACTGTGAAAGAGCCGATGCTGTCGGATTCCACCGGCATGTCGAGAGGTTCGCCATCGATATAGAAGGTAATTTTATCTGAGGGTGTAAAGCCGGTGCCGGCAATATTGATCGTGGATCGCGGTTTTATCTTATCTTCCTTGCAGGCCAGGCCGGGCGTCACGGTGAAAGCGAAATTGAGCATCTGGCTGGTGCGCCCAGCCTTGATATAGTGGAAGTAGTTGGTGCCTGCGCTGGCTGGCGGCACGCTCAGGCTGACTATCATGGATTGCTTCATCCGCTCATTGAAGCCCTCTGCCAGCTTGACCGCCGTCGGGTCTGCGCCTTCGCTGTTGACATCGCCGCCGGCCATGGAGGCCGTCTTGCTCCACCACATCTCGTATTTGCCGTCCAGCGGGTAGGCGCCACTCTCTATAAGTATGGTCACAGCGGTGCCGGTCGGGCCGGAATTGGGTGTCAGGGTGGCCGTCACCCCGCACTTACCGCCGCCGCTGCCGCCGACAGTACAGCTTCCCTGCCCCTCAGCGGGCGAAAAGCCCAGCGCCGGGAAGACGGCAAGAAAGAGCGCAAAAACACCCGTCAGATATAAGTATATCCTCATATTGACAATTTAAGCCCTTTGAACTTCTTTGTCAAGCGTCCAGATACGGAAGTGACATAATATAAGCGCCAAAATAGCACAAATGTTTCAACTTATTAACACGTCATTGCGAGGAGTCCACAGGCGACGGAGCAATCTAAATTAGCTACAGCGAGATGATCCCTCTCCTGACCGCCGTGATGACCGCTTGTGTGCGGGCGTTGGCGTCCAACTTGCGCAGGATGGAGGTCACGTGGTTTTTGATTGTCTGCTCGCTGATGTCCAACTGGACGGCGATCTGCTTGTTGAGCTGGCCCTTGGCCATGTAGCTGAGTATCTCGGTCTCGCGCGGAGTTAGCGGCGAGACGAAGGTCTCCACTCCCCTGCCCCAGGAGAAGTCCTGGAACTGCTCCAGCACCTGGGCGGCTACTTTGGGCTGCGCCAGGAAGGTGTCGTTGAGCGGGTACTCCCCGCGCGCGGCACGGCGGATGATGTTGATCAGTTCCCCGGAGGAGATGTCGCGGCTCACATAACCCGCGGCGCGGGCCTTGATGGCCATGAAGAGACCCTCGTCGTTGGGGGCGGGCGCTATTACTATGACGGCCACGCTGGGCACGTGCTGCTTGACCAGGCGGGCAAGCTCCATGCCGTCGCTGGCAAGGCTGATATCCAGTAGCACCACGTCGGGTATCTCGTTGACCACCCGGGTCACCAGTTCACCCTCACTGCTGACCTCGGCGCAGATTACGATGTCAGCAGCCTCTTTGAGGAAGAACTCAACGCCCTTGCGAAAGAGCGGCTGCCTGTCGGCGATGATGACCTTTATTTTTCCCGCGTGTAATGTCATAGGCTTTGCCCTTGCGGGCCCTCAGTATCAATCTTACCTTATATATACAGGGCGGGCAATCAAGCACCTATCTCTCGCTCCTGTCGAAGAGCAGCCGGTTGAATATCACTTCCCACGGCCGGTTGCTGCCGCGCAGGTCGGCCCGCAGTCCCGCCGTCAGGCGGCGCACAAGTATGAGCACCACAACGCCCGCTAGGGCCATCGTCATATCTACCGGCTGGCCCAGCAGCGCCGAGCTGGCCGGGCATGAGGCGAAACCGGTGATCACTGCCAGCGGGAAGACCAGGCTGGGGGACCCGCCCAGGCGCAGCCGCTCGTTGAGGTTGCTGCCACTGGCCTTCCAGCGGAGGGCGGTGCGCACAAAGAAGCCGGCCATGGCGATGGCCAGCGCGATTATAAAGATGAGAGGTACGCCATAGGCCATGCTGAGCGTGAAAACGATGCCCACGCTGACCGTGTTGCCGCGCTCGCCGTCGAAATGGCGGAAGACCGGCCACATCTGTCCGCACAATGCCGCCAGCCCGGCCAGCGCATTGACCGCCAGGGGGAAGCCCAGCAGGAACCCCGCCAGCACCGGGACCACGCCCTTGAGGATATCCAGAACAAAGCCCAGTATGCCCCAGGGGCGGCCGACCCTGTACCACAGCGCGTGGTGCAGGTCAGGCTCGCGCGAAAGGTCCACCCCGCGCATGCGCCCTATCAGTATCATGAAGGGGATGGCGCCCACGAAGTAGGAGGCGATGATAAAGCAGATATAGATGAACAGCATGGATAATATTATAATAAATTTCTATTGACCACGTATTACGCCATTGAGTGCTTTATTTAACGCATCATCATTGCGATCGGTTATATAATCTTCATCGCGAGCGAATCGTGGCAATCTATCCACGGTCGGTTAGATTGCTTCGTCGCTGCGCTCCTCGCAATGACGAATAAACTTGCATCCTCGTAGTGATGTGTCTTTAATATCACGGTGACCTGTGCCGCATGATAAACGTGATAACCAGCACGATCACCATCAGGCCGCCTGCGATGATTATAATAAGGACGGGGATGGCCATGCCGGACGGGGCCGCGCTGCCAGCCGCGGCAGGGGGGGCCGAAGGGGTCTCGGCCGGTGTGACAGGTGCGGCCGGTGTGGCCGATGCTACAGGCGTCTCGGGTGCAGTCGGCGTTACTGGCGTCACAGGCGCTACTGTTACCCTTCCCAGCAGGGCGTAGGTGGAGAAATGGCTTACCTGCGCGGTCACCGTCTTAGCCTGGGTGTCAATAGCGGAGGGGACCTCAGTCCAGTCTGAATTCTCCAGCAAGGCAATGTAGAGGTCTGCTTCCGGGACGTCCGCCGGCAGGCTGGCCGGGTCGTATTTTAGCGTGACCGAGGCTGCCGGGCTGAAGGTGACGTTATCGGGGCCGAAAGAGTAGGCTTCGATCACCTTGCTGCCGGCCGGGGGTGCCGGCGTGGTGGCAAGCTGGATGGCTGTGATCTGCTGGCTGCCGGCCGGCAGGCCTACCGTCGTATTATCCGACAGGCTGATGACCATCTTGCCGTTGGAGCTGCTCAGGCTGAATGCGGAAGGCACTGTCCCGTTGCTCATGCTGAATGATCTGAAAGTGCCAAGCACATTGGCCGCTATCACGGCCGTAGTAGCGGGCGTGGTCGCAGTTGTTGGTGTTGTTGTAGTTGTAGGTGTGGTTGTAGACGTTGAAGCGGTTGTCGTCGCCGTAGCCGTTGCAGGCGTGCTGGTGGCAGTGGCCAGGCAGCGCAGGGCGAAGATGGTGAAGTGCGATACCGGCGCCGAGACCTCCTTTGTAGCCGTGTTCACAGAGGAGTTAAGCTTCTCCCAGGCCGTGCCGTTCCAGAAGGCTATGTAAAGGCTGGATTCGGGAGCGCCGGGCGGCAGAGAGGCTGTCTCATATCTGAGCGTCATGGTGGCCGCAGGTGAAAAGGTTGCCCCGCTGGGGATGAAGCTGTAGGCCCTCACCAGTGTCGAGTTGTCCGTAGATGCGGGCGGGTTGGATTCCGTGGCCGCACCAAGCTGGGTTGACCCCCGCATATTGATGGCGGCACCGGCGGGCAGGCTGAGTCTGACACGTCCGTCGGCGCTGGCCAGCTCTTTGGCTGCGGGAAGTACCCCGGAGGAGAGCAAGAAATTATCGGAGTTACTCAGCATCATTGTCTGAACTGGGGTCAGGTTTTCTGCCGCCCAGTTGCGATTGATCTTGATGGAGACTGGTAAGGTGCAGTACTGCTGTGCACTATCGTCAGCCCGCATAATGAAGCTGCTTGTCTGGGCTGCAGTGGGTATCCCGGATATGACACCGGTGGCGGGGTTGAGCGACAGGCCTGCGGGCAGCGCACCTCCGGTTACCGTCCAGGTATACGGCCCGGTTCCGCCGCTGGTCTGGAGCGTGGCAGAGTAAGCGGTCCCGACTGTGCCGTCGGGCAGGGTTGATGGAGAGATGGCGCACGAACCGGAAGTATCAGCTAGTGCTATCTGCGCCGTCCCGTGCGATGCGGCCATGCACAAAACGGATATTGTTACCAGGACTGTCACACAGTAGAATATTTGGCGGCACAAATTATTAAACATATAGCTTATTATACCAGCGGCCTGGGTCCCCGGCCACAAAGCGAGAACCGGTAAAATATTGTTCCGTTGGCATTTTCATCGTTGATGATATTATGACCGCTTCAACTATTAGTGTTAAAATATCGTCCACCGGAGAGGGGGCGCAACTGAAGGTACGCCCTTACGGAAAAAGTATGAATATAGAACAGGAACTGTCCAAGCACACCCCCGCCCGCCCCACCCTGCTGACCATCGGGGTATTCGACGGCGTGCACCGCGGGCACCTGCACCTGCTGGGTCACCTGGTTGCCCGCGCACGCGAGAAAGGCTGCCCGGCCGGCGTTGTCACCTTCCGTACACACCCGGAAAAGGTGCTGGGACGCCGCGATACCATCCCCTGGATAACCACGTTGCATGAACGTACCCGGCTGCTCAAGAAGGCCGGCGTGGATGTTGTCGTTCCTATCACATTTACCCGCGACGTTGCTAACCTTACCGCGCAAGATTTTGTCCTGCTGCTGCAGAAACACCTCAATATGTCGGGACTTGTGCTGGGGCCGGATTTCGCCCTGGGACGTCACCGGCTGGGCGATCCCGCTTACCTGCAAAGCATCGGGGAAGAACTGGGTTTCCGAGTTGAGGTGGTCAGGCCGGCCAGGCTGGGGGGCGAGGTCATCAGCAGCAGTGCCATCCGTAAACTGTTGGCAGAGGGTGATATATATAAGGTAGGGGAGATGATGGGACGCCGCTTCAGCCTGGAAGGAAGGGTGATGGAGGGCGACCGCCGCGGCCGTACCCTGGGCTTCCCAACGGCCAACATAAAAATGCAGCCGGAGCAGGCCATGCCAAGAGACGGCATCTATGCCACCATCGCCCGCCGAGGACGGCAGAAAATGAATTCGGTGACCAATATCGGTGTCCGCCCCACTTTCGACGGGCTCAAACGCCTGGTCGAGACCTATATCTTCGATTTCGACGGCGACCTCTATTCAAAGAAGCTCGGCATCGATCTGGTGGCCCGCCTCAGGGACGAGATGAAATTCAACAGCGCCAGGGAGTTGAAAAAGCAAATGGCAAAGGATGTTGCAAGGGCACGTGAAATATTGAATACCGAGGAATAGGAATAAATAAATGAAAAAACTATCTGATGCCGAGTTCAAAAAGCTCTTCCGCCGGGGCGTGACCCAGGTCATCAACGAGGACGAACTGCTCAGGATGATGCAGTCGGGACGTCCCCTGCGCCTCAAGCAAGGCTTCGACCCCAGCTTCACAGATATCCACATGGGCCACGTGGTGGGACTGCGCAAGCTGCGCCAGTTCCAGCAACTCGGCCACCAGGTGGTGCTCATCGTGGGGGACTGGACTGCCCGCATCGGCGACCCCACAGGGCGCTCCGCCACCCGACCCATGCTCACGGCCGAACAGGTAAAGGCCAATGCCCAGACCTACATGGAGCAGTTCTTCAAGATCGTGGACAAGGACAAGACGGAGGTGCGCTGGCAGAGCCCCTGGTTCGAGAAGGGCACCTTCGGCCTGGAGGACATCATCAGGCTGACCTCCAAGTTCACCGTGGCGCAATTTTTGGCGCGCGAGGATTTCGCCCGCCGCTATGCCGAGGGGCACCCCATCGCCGTAACCGAGCTGCTATACCCGCTCATGCAGGGCTACGACTCGGTCATGATCGAGTCGGATGTCGAGTTCGGCGGCACCGACCAGGTCTTCAACTGCATGGTGGGACGTCAGCTCCAGGAGATGGCGGGGCAGAAGCCGCAGCAGGTCTTCCTTATGCCCCTGCTGATAGGCACCGACGGCGTGCAGAAGATGAGCAAGAGCCTGGGCAACTATATCGGCGTCACCGACCCGCCGGCCGAGATGTACGGCAAGACCATGTCCATCAACGACAGCATGATCATACCTTATTTAGAGCTGCTGACCGATGTGCCGGATGGTGAGATTGAGCATTTCAACACGGGCATGGCCGATGGCAAGCTCAACCCCATGACCGTCAAAAAACGCCTGGCCCACGAACTGGTCAGGGACTTTTGGAGTGTAAAGGATGCCGAAGAGGCGGCCGGGGAGTTCGCCCGCACGGTGCAGCAGAAAGAGGTCCCGGACGACATCCCGGTTCTCAAAATCGCCGCCGGATCCACCGCCCTGCTGTCCGCAGAGTTAACGCGCGCGGGACTGGTCAAGAGCCGCTCGGATGCCCGCCGCCTGCTGGAGCAGAACGCCGTCGAGATCAACGGCAAGACGGTCAACGACGACCTTGAGATGGACAAGATAGACCAAGGCAGCGTGATTAAGGTCGGCAAAAGGCGGTATATCAGGGTTGTGAGGAATTAACCTCACCGTTGCAAGCGCACCCACCTAGTCATCGCGGCCTCTCCCCCACTGTCATTGCGAGCCCGAAGGGCGCGGCAATCTATCCGCGGCCAGTTAGATTGCTTCGTCGCTTGCAGGCTCCTCGCAATGACATAAGGGCGCCTGAATTCCCTTGCCTGCCCAAATAATCTATAATTTACGCACTAATCTTCATGGAGGCCCAACATGCAGTTGAGAATTCCAGGTCCCACCCCCTGCCCCGACGAGGTGCTGAAGGCAATCGGCCGCCAGATGATCAACCATCGCGGCAAGGAGTTCGGCGCGCTCCAGAACCGCATAACTCCAAAACTGCAGCAGTGCTTTCAGACCAAGAATGACCTGCTCATCCTCACCACCTCCGGCACCGGCGGCCTGGAATCTGCCGTTGTAAATATGCTTTCACCGGGCGATAAGGTGCTGGGCGTCAGCATCGGCATCTTCGGTGACCGCTTTATCGAGTGCGCCAAAGTTTACGGCGCCGAGGTCATCCCCCTCAAGTATGAATGGGGCCAGGCCGTTGACCCGGACGACGTTAAAAAGGCGCTCAAGGACAACCCGGACGTCAAAGCCGTGCTGGTCACCCACAACGAGACCTCAACCGGCACCACCAACCCGCTGCAGGAGATCGCCCGCGTGGTCAAGGAGGATGGCAAGCTGATCCTGGTGGACGCCGTCAGCAGCATGAGCTCCATCGATGTGCAGGTGGACGCCTGGAACCTGGACGTGGTCATCAGCGGCTCGCAGAAGGGCTGGATGGTCCCGCCCGGCCTGGCCTTCGCCAGCGTCAGCGCTGAAGCCTGGAAGGCGCATGAAAAGGCCAAGATGCCGCGCTTCTATTTCGACTACACGCGTGCCAAGAAGTTTATCCCGGACGGCCAGACCCCCTGGACCCCGGCCGTTTCCATCTACTTCGGCCTGGACGTTGCCCTGGACATGATGCTCAAGGAGGGCCTGCCCGCCATTTTCGCCCGGCATCAGAAGGTGGCGGAAAAGGCCCGCAAATGGGTCAAATCCAAAGGCCTGCAAATGCTCGCGGCGGACGAAAGATGCGCGTCCAATACGGTGACCGCCGTCAAAGCGCCGGCGGACATGGAAGTGTCCAAATTGACCGGCACGCTGCGTGACGAGTACCAGGTGGTCATCGCCGGCGGCCAGGGCGGCATGAAGGGCAAGGTCTTCCGCATCGGCCACCTCGGCTTCGTCACGGAAAAGGACATGGACGAGGTCCTGGCCGCCATGGACAAGGCGCTGCCAAAGGCCAAGAAGGAGTAGACACTATGAAAGTATTAGTAGCCGACCCGCTGGCTCCCGAGGGCATGGAAAGCCTCAAGGCCATGACCGAGGTGGACGTCAAGCTCGGCCTCAAGCCGGATGAACTGATAGCTATTATAGGCGGCTACGATGCGCTCATCGTGCGCAGCGAGACGCAGGTCACGGCTGAAGTGATCAAGGCCGGAAGCAGGCTGCAGATCATCGCCCGCGCCGGTGTGGGGCTCGATAACGTGGACATCAACGCCGCCACCCAGAAGGGCATCATGGTGGTCAACGCCCCCACCGGCAATACGGTGGCCGCCGCCGAGCACACCATGGCCCTCATGCTGGCACTGGCGCGCAATATCCCCCAAGCCCACTGCCAGCTCAAGGCGGGCAAGTGGAATCGCAAGGAATACACGGGCGTGGAACTGCGCAATAAGACACTCGGCATTATCGGCCTGGGCAACGTCGGCTCGGGCGTGGCTGCCCGCGCCAAGGGCTTCGAGATGAGATTGATCGGCTACGATCCCTTCGCCTCGCAGGAATATGCAGGGTCGCTGGGCGTTACGCTCATGCCGCTGGAACAGCTTTACAAGGAGTCGGACTTCATCACGCTGCACCTGCCGCTCACGCCGCAGACCAAGGGCATGATCGGCATTAAGGAGATTGCCACGCTTAAGAAAGGTGTACGCATTGTCAACTGCGCCCGCGGCGGGCTGATAGACGACGAGGCCCTGCTCAAGGCCATCGAGGAAGGCAGGGTTGCGGGCGCCGCCATCGACGTGTACGCCGTCGAGCCCTGCACCGACAGCATCCTCTTCAAGAGCGATAAGGTAGTGGCGACTCCCCACCTGGGGGCCTCCACTAAAGAAGCCCAGACCAACGTCTGCATCGACGTGGTGGACCAGATCATCGACGTGCTCAACGGCAAGCCGGCCCGCTTCGCCGTCAACGTGCCGCAGATCGCCCCCGAACTGCTCGAGATCCTCAAGCCCTACATGGACGTGGCCTCGGTGGTGGGCAAGATGGCGGGTCAGCTGATGGGCGGGCAGATGAAGGGTCTCAAGATCAGGTATTCCGGCGAGATCGCGCAGTACGATACCTCGGCCCTCAAGGCCGCCATCCTCAGCGGGCTGCTCGACACGGTCAGCGAGGAGCACGTCACGCTGGTCAACGCCGGCGTCATCGCGCAGCAGCGCGGGCTCAAAATATCGGAACAGAAAGAGACAGAGGTGGCCAACTACGCCAGCCTCATTTCACTTGAGGTGGTGGCCAGCGGCGGGACCGTGGACGTTGCCGGCACCGTGCTGAGGGACGAGACCCACATAGTCAGGATCAACCAGTTCTGGCTGGACATCGTGCCCACGGGTGGCTACTTCATGCTCTGCTACCACACCGACAAGCCCGGCCTCATCGGCGCGGTTGGCACCATCACGGGCAAGAACAATGTGAATATCTCCGCCATGCAGGTGGCCCGCATCCAACCGCGGGGCGAGGCGCTCATGATATTGTCCATCGACGAGCACGCCGGCGACCCCATTATCAAGAAGATCCTCGAGGTGCCGGATATCACGTCGGTCAAGCTGGTCAAACTATAAGCCCCAATGGATACCAACTGCCTCGCCATGCTGGAATTCCCGCGCGTGCGGGAGAGGCTGGCCGGCTACACCTCGTTCAGCGCAGGGTATGACCTGGCGCTGGCCCTGCTGCCCACGTCCGACGCTGCCCACGTTCAACTCCTGCTCAAACAATCGTCCGAGGCGCGGCGGCTGCTGTCGGTCCGGCCGGACTTCCACATAGCCGAGGCCCACGACGTCCGTGAAGACGCCGCCCGTGCCGGCAAAGGGGCTTCGCTTGACCCGCTGACCCTGCTGCGCGTTCAAAAAACACTGGCCGCCTGCCGCGTCGCCCGCAACGGGCTGCAGAAGATGTCCGCCGACCTGCCCGCGCTGTGGGGCATCGCGCAGGATATCACCGCGCTGCCGGAACTGGAAAACGAGATAGCCAAATGCTTTTCGCCCGCCGGGGATGTGCTGGACTCGGCCTCGGCACACCTGGCGGACGTCAGGTGGCGCATGAAGGACAGGCGCAAGCAGCTGCAGGACACTTTGACATCAATCGTCAAATCGAAGCGGGGACAGGATATGCTGCAGGAGCAGCTCGTCACCGAGCGCAACGGCCGCTACGTCCTGCCGGTCAAAATCGAGGCCAAGCGTGAACTCAAGGGCATAGTGCACGACGTCTCCAATACCGGCGCCACGGTCTTCATCGAGCCGATGGAGACTATCGAATCGGGCAACGAACTGCGCCAGCTCGAGGTGGAGGAGAGGCAGGAGATCGAGCGCATCCTGGCCGCCCTCAGCGCGGCCGTGGGCGTTGCGTCCGAAGACATCGGGCTCAATACCGCCATACTGGCCCGCCTGGACCTGGCGCTGGCCAAGGCCCTCTACGCTGAAAAAACCGCGGCCATCGAGCCGGAGATCGTGGGCGGCCCAGGAGGCCGCGTTTTGAAACTGGTCAACGCCCGCCACCCGCTGCTGCGGGGCGAGGCAGTGCCGCTCAACATGGAGATAGGCAGCGACTTCTTTGTTCTCATCATCAGCGGCCCCAACGCCGGCGGCAAGACGGTCGCGCTCAAGACCATCGGGCTGCTGGTGCTGATGGCGCAGGCCGGCCTGCCCATCCCCTGCTCTGATGGCACCCGTGTGCCGGTCTACGACGAGGTATTCGCCGATATCGGCGATGAGCAGAGCATCGAGCAGACGCTCTCGACCTTCAGCGCCCATATCAGCAATATCGCCCGCATTGTCAGCCATTCCTCACCGGCCAGCCTTGTACTGCTGGATGAACTGGGCATCAGCACCGACCCCGGCGAGGGCGCTGCCCTGGCCCAGGCCATACTCAACCATTTCGTGGAAAAGGAAACTGCCGTGGTAGTGACCACCCATTATTCGGAGCTCAAGGCCTTCGCACACCTTAACAAGGGTCTGCGCAACGCCTCGCTCGATTTCGACCCGGTCACGCTCATGCCCACCTACCGCCTGAGCGTGGGCATGCCGGGTGGCAGCAACGCCCTCAATATTGCCGCCCGCTTCGGCCTGCCTGAGGATATCGTCGGCCACGCCCGCAGCATCATGTCCAAGGGTTCTCAAGAGGTCGAGGCCATGATGGTGGACCTGGCGGCTGAACGCAAGAGGCTGGCGGAGGCGCAGAAGACCATAGAACAGGAGAATGCGCGGGCCGCTGATTTATCGGCCGCCCTGGAAGGTGAGATGGCACGCATCCACGGCAAAGAGAGGGAGATGGTGCGCGAGATACAGGATAACCTTAACGGCGAGATCGCCGGGCTCTACCGCGCCATACGCGAGGCCGAGAACGAGCTCAAGAAGCAGAAGAAAAGGGAGAGCGTGGAGCGTGCCCGCAAAGCGCTGGAAAATATTACCAAACAGGCTGATAAGCGATCGTCTCAATTGGATGAAAGGCTGGCGGCCATCAGCGGCGAAGATGCGGGTGCAAAAATGATAGCGGTGGGTGACAGCGTGCGGCTGAAGGACACGGAGACGGTGGCTACGGTTGTATCTGTGAATGAAGGACAGGGCAGGCTGGAGGCGCAGGTCGGCGACATCAAGTTGACCCTGCGCCTGGACGGCGTGGAGAAGCTGGATGGCCCCGGTCCCGGCGCAGGGGGGGAGAGGGTGGCGGCCAGGCCGAAAACGATCAGGCCGGCGGCGCCGGAACTGGACCTGCGGGGGCAGCGGGCGGAGATGGTGGAGTCCGCGCTGGACACCTACCTTAACGATGCCTATATGTCGCAATTGCCCGAGGTGCGCATCATCCACGGCTACGGCACCGGCGCTGTAAGGGGAGTTGTGCGTGAGGCGCTGGCCGGACACGCGCTGGTCAAATCGTTCAGGCCGGGTGGGCAGGGTGAAGGTGGGGATGGGGTGACCATCGCCGTATTGGCCTGACCGGCACGTCATTGCGAGCGCAGCGAAGCAATCTGACTGACCGGGACAGATTGCCGCGCCCTTCGGGCTCCCAATAATATACCAGTTAAAAGTGTAAAATAGGGGCTATGACATCCGTAAACCGCTTTAACCTACCCCGCTCCCGTGCCCTGCGCTGGCTGGGTGAATTGCCCGGCCAGGAAGTCGCCTTCACCCTGTACATAGGGCCGGGCACGGGCAGGGCGGAGGTCGAAAAAGTGCTGGCGCAGGTGCTGGACCGCGGCGAGACGCTGGACGCGCTGGCGGAAAAGGCTGCCGCGTCGCCCACCGGCGCAGCTGTCCTCTACCTGATGGGCAGGGGTTTCGTCATTTGGCCCCCCTTCCCGTTGGAGGGGGTTGGTCTACAGCGTGGCTTCGAACCCGCTCCGCTAAGGTCAATACTGGAAAAAGACTGGAAACTGGGATTAATACTGGTCAGGCTGGGACGTTACTCCGTGGGCGTTTTCCAGGGGGATAAGCTGCTGGCGGGCAAGGCTGGCACGGGGCTTGTGCACGCCCGGCACCACAAGGGAGGGTCATCGGCCAACCGCTTCGCCCGGCACCGCGAGAAACAGATGGAATACTTCTTCACACGCATTGAAGGCCACGCGCGGGAGGTCCTGGGGCCGTACCTCCGCACTGTAGATTATATTATGTACGGGGGAACGCGCGACACGCTGCAAAGGATGTGGAAACAATGCGCGTTTTTTGCATCGCTGCAGCCCAAGACGGTGGACAGGCTGATTTCTTTGCGGGAACCGCGGCGCTCCACCTTCGAGGACGCACTGGAAGAGGCTTACACGAGCACGGTTTACGAGGTCAAAGGGTAGAAGCCCAAGATTACGTCATCGCGAGGCCGCAGGCCGTGGCGATCTGACAGATTGCTTCGCTTCGCTCGCAATGACGGGGGATTAAATAGCCCGCAATGACAGTTTGGCGATTATACTTTAGATCTCCCCGTCCGTCCTGAACATGACCAGTCCCGTGGGCAGCTTGGGGTAGAAGAAGGTTGACTTGCGCGGCATGCGGTCGTTGGCGTCGGCCACCGCCTTGATCGTCCTGGCGGGTATGGGGTCTAGCAGCACGGCGAACTGGAACTGCCCGCCGTCAACCATGCGGCAGGCGGATTCTCCGCTGGGTGTGTATGCCAGGTTGTCGGAATCTCCAGCCGGCAATCCCAGTAATTTCTCGCAGATGATGTGCTGCACTGCGCTGACGTCCAGTTTGCCGTAGGCCTCCGATCGCTTCTGCTTGAGGAAATCGTTGACTTTGACGCCGGGCAGCAGCGTCAGGCCGAGTTCCTGTCCCGGCTCTAACCCGTAAATGCGAATACCGCCGCGGGCCGCCTCGCCGACCTCAAAATAGGCGGTCATCTCCTGCCTGAATTTACCGATGGTTTCCGCGGGGATGCCGCGTATCAGCCGGTGGATGGGCAGTATCACGACGCCGGGATCGGAGAACGAGACCAGCGCCATCATTACGTAGTTGTAGGCCTCGCTGCCGCTGCCGTGGGGGTCCAGCCCGCGGCGGTATTCCCGGTAGGCCAGCGCCGTCTCGTAACGGTGGTGGCCGTCGGCGATGTAGATGGGCTTGGGTATGAGGAAGTGGCTGACCCTCTGCACGAACTCCGGCTCGTTGACCGCCCAGAAACGGTGGCTTTCGGTCCCGCGTTGGAAGCTGTACACGGGGCTTGATTTGACCCGGTTGACGATCATCTGGTTGACCTTGCCGCCCGGGTCCTCGTACAGCCCGAAGATGGGACTGAGGTTGGCAGAGCAGGCCTTCATCAGGTCCAGCCTGTCGGCCTTGGCTTTGGCCATGGTGAACTCGTGCGGGAAGACAACCCTGTTCTCCCAGGGCTCCAGCCGCACGCAGGCATACAGTTCCTGCCTTTTTTTCTTGGCCTCGCCCACCTCGAAGCTGTGCTCGTGAACGTAGTAGTTGGGCACCTGGTCCTGCATGAGCACGCCCTCTTTCAGCCAGCGGCCGAACTCGTCGCGGGCGCGGGTGTACCTGTTATCACCCGCGCTGTCGCCCTCCTGCTCGAGGCCGAACTCCAGGCGCACCATGTTGTGCTTGCTCCTGTCGTAAAGGGCCTGCTGCTCCTGCGGCGAGATGACGTCGTAGGGCGGGCAGATCACGTTCTGCATTAACCGCACCTTGGCGGGGTTGTAGCGCACACCCCTGAATTCAGATAGTTCTGCCAATTTAATTCTCCGGAATTTACAATATAGGATTACAGGGCTTTGTTCCAGGCCTGTTCGAGGTCATGTACCGGCAGGTCGGACAGTCCCTTGAGGACCAGTCTGCCGCCGCCTACTGTGCCTATCCTGGTCAGTGGCACGCCGAGCTTGAAGGCCATCTCCTCCAGCGTACGCGCCTTGCCCGGTTTGACGGATACCACCGCCCGGGATTGCGCCTCGCCGAAGAGGGCGGCATCCAGACGTCCGCCCACAGGCAGGGTACCCTTGAATCCCCTGCCGCCAATTATACAACTTTCGGCCAGGGCCACGGCCAGTCCGCCGTCGGAACAGTCGTGGGCGGAACTGAGCAGGCCGCGGCCGATGGCCCTGATCAGCAAATTATGCAGCATTTTCTCGGCGGGCAGGTCAATCGTCTGCGTGCCCCTGACCTCCCCGTGGACCAGTTCGAGGTATTCGCTGCTGCCTATGCAAAGGTCTCCCCCGGGGTCGCCCAGCAGGAAAACCGCGTCGCCCTCGTCCTTGAACCCGGCCGTGCAGTGGTGTTTAACGTCCTTGATAATCCCCACCATGCCCACCACGGGAGTGGGGAAGATGGCCACGCCGCGCGTCTCGTTGTACAGGCTGACGTTGCCGCTGACTACCGGAGTGCCGAGCTTCCTGCAGGCCTGCGCCATACCGCGGATGCACTGGTGCATCTGGTACATCACGTCGTTCCTTTCGGGATTGCCGAAATTGAGGCAGTTGGTGATGGCCATGGGACGAGCTCCCGTGCAGGCTGTATTGCGGGCGGCCTCTGCCACCGCTATCAAGCCGCCCACCATTGGGTTTACATAACAATATCGTCCGTTGCCGTCGGTCACCAGCGTGTAGGCCTTGGATGTTTCCTGTATGCGCATGACGGCCGCATCACCGCCACCGGGCAGCACAACAGTGTTGTTGCCAACCTGGTGGTCGTATTGGCGGAAAACGGGTCTCTTGCTGCAGATATTTGGCGCGGACAGCAGGCGCAGCAGCATCCTGCCCGTGTCTTTAGCTGCGATGTCCTTTATCTTATTGAGGTCGAGCGCCTGCAGGTCGTCTATCCAAACAGGGCGGCTGGGGCGGAAACGGTAGGCGGGTGGGTTATTGAGGTGGGTTACCGGTGCGTGCGCCACCACCTCCCCGCCATCGCGGATGGTGGCCATGCCGTCGCCCGTCACTTTGCCTATGATATCCGAGTGCAGGCCCCAGTGGTCGAAAAGTCCCCTGACCTTACCCTCGAATCCTTTCTTCACGATCACCACCATGCGCTCCT
>Ga0247841_10007364_pt1 | contig 16406 bp, 10 predicted proteins | sample LaCruzMarch2015__2_FD_192410 | JGI IMG/M metagenome (GOLD analysis project Ga0247841, IMG submission 192410) | Freshwater microbial communities from meromictic Lake La Cruz, Castile-La Mancha, Spain - LaCruzMarch2015_18m | ecosystem: Environmental > Aquatic > Freshwater > Lake | place: Spain... | reverse complement strand
TCACACACATCAACGCGGTCAATACGGCGCCATGGATCATCAGCCGCGCCAGATTGGCGGCCTCGCCCTTGAGCCCAAACCAGAGCCGGCCGGCAATCATGCCGATGCCAAACAGGCTGAAGCCCGCCAAGTCGGCCACTACTTTCGGCAAGCCCAGGCCGCGTTCCGCATAGGCCGACGTCCACTGTGCCAGGGTCACCTCGGTTGCGCCGGCACAGCCCAGCGCCAGCACGGCCAGCAGATAGGCGGGGATGCGCACCAACGCGCGCAGCGTCTGGCGCCGGCCTTGCACGGCGAAGGGCGGGATGCGCACCAGCATAAAATTCACCGTGTTGACCAGCGGCACCAGCGACCACGCCAGCATGATCCAGCGCCAGCAGTTTGTCCCGCATACATACAATGCCAGGCCCGTGATGATGATCACCACCACTTTGCCGATCGGATAAAACGCATGCAGCAGCGCCATGTCGCCGGCCTTGCGCGCCGACGGCACCGCATTGATGGCGGGACTGGTCAGCACTTCCAGCAGGCCGCAGCCACAGGAGAACACCACCGTGCCCAGCACTAGGCCCGCATACGGTGTGGCACACCATGCGGGCGCCAGTGCAAACAACCACAGGCCCGCACCCGCAAACAAGTTGGCGAGCACCATCAGCAGGTTGGCGTTGAGCCGGTCGGCAATCGCGCAACAGATCAAGTCGACCACCATTTGCGTCAGGAAATTGATCAGGATCAGGCGGCCAATCTGCTCAAACGTCAGGCCCAATTGATCTTTGAGCGGAATAAAAAGCAAGGGCGTCAGGTTGATCACCATCGCCTGGACGAACATGCCGATGTAGCAGAAGCGGACAACCAGCCGGTTGTTGTCAATCAACATAAAATGTGGTTTTGCAACGGTTCTGTGTGGCTGCAGTTCAGGTGCCCGGCGTTGCCGGCGTGGCGGTGCGCCGCGCCTCGCCATGTTGCTCGACGATTGCATACACGACCGGCACCAGGATCAGCGTCACCAGCGTCGAGACCGACAGGCCGCCAATGACCACCGCGCCGAGCGGCTGCCATTGCTCGGCGCCTTCGCCGCGGCCAAAGGCCATCGGTATCGCACCGACGACCGTCGTGATCGTGGTCATCAGCACCGGGCGCAAGCGCGTCGCGCCGGCAATCGTAATCGCATCCGTCAGGTTCTTGCCGGCCTGCCGCAATTGCTGGATGTAGTCAACCAACACAATCGCATTGTTGACCACCACGCCAATCAACATGATCACGCCGATGAAGGACATCACATTCAAGCGGTTGCCGGTCAACAGCGCGAACACAATTGCGCCGGTGAAGGCGAACGGCACGGCGAACATGATCACAAACGGATCTTTATAGGATTCGAACTGGCCGGCCATCACCATATACACCAGGATCACGCCCAAGATCAGCAGGCCCAGCAACGAGCGAAACGCCTTGCCCTGCTCCTCGGCGTCGCCGCCGAAGGCGATGGTGATTCCGGGCGCCAGGTCGAGGGCGGCCAGTGCGCGGCGCGTGTCGCTGACCACTTCGCCGGTGGAACGGCCCAGCGCTTCCGCTTCAACGCGGCAAATGCGCTCGCGGTTCTTGCGCTGCACCTCGAGCGGGCCGTCCTGTTCGACGATGCGCGCGACGTTGGCCAGTTGCACCAAGGGCGCGCCCGGCACGGACGACGGCACACTAATATTGAGAATATCATCCGCCTGGACGCGCTGCTGCAGCGGCAGGCGCACGAACACATCGAAATTGTCGCCGGCATCGCGATACTCCGTCGCGGCGTTGCCATAGAAGAACGAGCGCACGCTTTTCGAGAGCGCGTCAATGGTGACGCCCAGCGCCGCCGCGCGTTCGCGGTCGACATCAACCCACAATTCCTTGCGGTATTCCGGCTTGACAATCGTGACATCCACGGCCCCGGGCACATTGGTCATGATGCTGCGCACGCGTTCGGCGGTGCGCTCGAGTTCGGCCAGATCCGGCCCTTGAATCTCGATCGAGACCGGCTTGCCGCTGCCGGCCGACAGAAATATTTGCTGGATGAAGCTCATGGCCGAGACGGAAATGCGCTTGATCCCCGGCAGCGTTGCGGCAAAGCGGCGCAACCGGTCGGCAATCTCGGCGGCCGACTGCGCGCGCTGGTCGCGGGTAATGAGTTTGCCGCCGCCGCGCATAATGTTCGGGCCTTCGCGCTGCCCGGCGGCTGAGGCAAAGCCCTCGCTGGACTGGCCGGCCACCAGATACGTGCCGCGTTTCTCGGGCAGATTCGTGGTCATATAGGCATTTAAGATCGCGGCGGTGCGCGCCGTTTCATCGAGGCGTGTGTTCTCGTCGTATTCAATGGTGACGCTGAAATCGCCGGTGTCGGATTGGGGAATAAACTCGCTGCCAAGGAAGGGGGTTAAGGCCAGCGAGCCGGCAAACAGCACCAGCGCACCCAGCACGGTCATGACGCGATGGCGCAGCGCCAATGACAGCAGGCGCGCATACGCCTGTTCCACCGCGCCATAGCCGCGCATGATCTGCGCCGCGATGCGCTGCCAGCGCGAGTCGGCCAACTCTTTCTCGTGTGTCAGCCAGACGGCGGCCATCATGGGCGTGAGGGTGATGGCGGTAAACCACGAGACCATCAGGGTCGCCGTGACCAAGACCGCCAACTGCTTGAACAGAATGCCGGTGATGCCACTGGTGAAAAACAGCGGCAGAAAAACGACAATGGTCGTCAAGGTCGAGCCCATGATGGCCATTTCAACCTCTTGCGTGCCCGCAATGGCGGCCGCGCGCGCATCGTGCAGCACATCGAGCTTGCGCGTGATGCTTTCCAGCACCACAATCGCGTTGTCCACCACCATGCCGACCGCGATGGTCAAGCTTAACAGGGAAATGATGTTGAGCGTGAAACCGAGGATGAACATGATCGCAAACACACTGATCAGCGAGACGGGAATGGTTACGGCAATGATCACACTGCTGCGCCAGTGCAGGAGAAAAATCCAGGTAACCAGTACGACCAGGATGCCGCCGGTGAGCAGCGAACTGCGCAGATTGGCAATCGAATTGCTGATCGGCTCGGAGTTGTCCATCAACACGCTGATGGTGACGTCGTTCGGCATGCGGGTTTGGTACCGGGTCAGGGCCGCCCGCACGCGGGTGCAGACATCCACGGTGTTGCGGCCCGATTGTTTGCGAATGATCAACACCACGGCGCACTCGCCATTGCCCCACACCATCTCGGTCGGTTCTTGGAAATCGTCTTCGATGGTGGCCACATCACCCAGCTTGATCAGGGCGCCGTTGTAGACACCCAGCACCACGTTGCGAATGTCATCCACTGAGCGAAAACGGCCGGGCACACGCAATTTCAACTCGGTGAACCCGCGTTTCACCTCGCCCGCAGGCATGTTGATGTTCTCGGCCGCCACAGCCTGTTCGACCTGCTGGATGGGGATGTTCAACTGGGTCAATTGGTCGCGGTCGATCGTGACATTGATCTGGCGCACCAAGCCGCCGCGGATCATCACCTCGCCGACGCCCGCCACGCGCCGCAGCGGATCCACAATTTGCTTGTCGACAATGCGGTACAGGTCGCGGTAGCTGTCGCGCGCCGTGACGGTGACAATCAGCACCGGAAAATCGGACGAGTTGAACTTGAACAGGATCGGTTCCTCGGCGTCGTCGGGCATGTCACGCCGGGTCAAGCCGATCTTGTCGCGAATGTCGTTCGAGGCTTCGTCGAGGTTCGCATTCCAGTCGTATTTCAATGTGATCAGCGAGACGTTGTCTTTCGACGACGACGTCAGCGTGTCCAGATTGTTGAGTGACGAGAATTGGTCCTCGAGCAATTCAGTCACTTCGCTTTCGATGTCCAGCGCGGTCGCCCCGGGATACAGGGTGATGACGCTGATCGCCGGCGGCTCGATCTCCGGCAGCATGTCTACCCGCAACAAGGTGTACGCCACCAGCCCCATGATCACCATGCTGACGACCAGCATGGTGACGGTCACCGGCCGGCGCACGGCAAATTGCGGCAGACTCATGGCAGCATGGCCGTGGGCGTGACGATGACCGGCGTGCCGGTTTGCACGCGCAACTGGCCTTTGACAACGACGGGCTGGCCCGCATGCACGGTGCCGGCCACCGCAACATACGCGCCCAGCTCGGTCACGACCGTCACGTCAATCCGCTGCGCGCAGTTGTCAACAACGGTATACATATGGGTGATGCCCGAGCCGGATAATTTCATCACGGCCACATCCGGCACCAGCAAGGCCCGCGTGCGCCCGGTGATAATCTCGGCCCGCGCAAACATGCCCGGGCGCATCTGCCCTTCCGTGTTGGGGCACATAATCTCGACCGTCTGCGTGCGCCAGCGTGCGTTGAGCGCCGGATAAATGCGCGTCACCGTGCCGGTGAACACGCACGCGGCCATGGTCCAGATGCGCACATTGGCGGGCTGGCCGACGCGCACGTCCGGCGCCTGCGTCTCCGGCAATTCAACCTGCACTTTCACCGGCGAAATGCGCGTCATGCGCACGACCGGGACGCTCGGCGTCACGTACGCGCCGGAATCCAGATGCACCTGCGCGATCACGCCGTCGAAGGTCGCGCGCACCGTGTAGCGTTCGCGCCGCACCCCCAATTCCTTTTCTTGCGCCGTCAGGCGGTTGCACTCGGCAATGGTCACGTCATGGCGGCCGCGCGCCAGGGTGACCGCCGTCTCGGCATCATCATATTCCTGCTGGCCAATCACTTTTTCGCGGAACAGTTGCTGCGTCCGCCCAAACTGCCGCAACGTGTTGGTCAGCGACGCATTCATTTGCCGCACGGCGGCCTCGGTCGACACGCGCGCCGCCGCCGCCGCATCGCACATCGCATTGATCTCGCGCAAGTCCAATTGCACCAGCGCCTGGCCGGTCGTCACCACGTCGCCTTCATCCACATACAGCACGCTGATGTTGTCACTCACTTGGGCGCTGACCTCGACATCGAACCATGCCTGCACATTGCCGGTGGCCGCCACGTGCATCTCAATGTTGCTGATGATCACCGGCACGGTGGCCACCGGGACGCGCGGGCGGGCGTCCGCCACGCTCGTGCGATTGGCGCGGTGGGCCAGCAGCCACCACGCCGCGCCCGCCACGGCAAGGACAATCACAAAAATGCGCATGGTTCTCATAATGTGAATAGTCTATCATGTTCATATAGAATTTGTCAATTGCACCTGCTGGTCACTGAAATTTTCAGGTGCTGCATCTGCGGATGTGCCGGGTGCGATAGAGGCGCTCGGTGAAACCACCCTCGGTTTCAAAAGCCCGGGCCTGCGCCGCAAGCTGGCGGTCGAGCAGCGCCGTGGCCACGCCGATCAGCACCAGCGCCGCGTTCGCGGCAATCGCCGCGTGACTGGACGCGCTGGACGAAGTGGACGGCATGGACGCATTTTTCTCTTGTCCATTCCGTCCATCTCGTCCATGCTCCCTCGCATGCACTTCATTAACCCACACGGCCACTTCGTCGGCGCTGGTGCAGCGCCGCGCCACCAGTTCAGCCCGGCGGGGATCGTCCTTGGCCCAGATCTGCATGCCCCGCTGCCGCAGAAAATCTTCGAAGTCCAGTCGCAATTCTTCCAAGCTTGCCCGGGCCACGTTGGTCAGCTTCAGTTCTGTCTTTTTCGATGTGCCGCTGGCCTGGCTGCCCTCGGCGATATTCTGCACGCCGGACCGCGCGGCTTGCACCATCTGGTCATGGGTGCGGCTCTTTTTGCTGATGTAATGGTCGCAGAACCGCACGGTTACATCATAGGCAAGCTGGGAGACTTGAAAACTCTTGAGCCGCCGATACCCGCCGTGCTTGGGAATCAACGCCTCTTGCAGTCCATCCTGTCCCTTTTTGTCCATCGTGTCCATAGCTGTGCATGCCGTCCATTTTCTCAGATCTTCGTTTGCTGCTGCTCCGCCAACTGCTTCTTGAACAGGGCGACGAAGCCGGCGGTCTCTTCCTGCGTCGCGGTGCGCACCGCCGCATTCTTGTCCCAGTCCATCAGCTCGCCGGGAATGTCGGTCAGAAATTCAGACGGCGCGCATTGCTCGAGCGCGCCAAAACGCATGCGCGCCAGCGGATAGCTGATCATCAAGTGGTCGCGCGCACGGGTCACTGCGACATAAAACAAACGCCGCTCTTCGGCCATGCCGGTGGCCGTCAGCGCCGATTTCGCGTGCGGCATGATGCCTTGGTGTGCGCCGACGATGTAGACACACGGGAACTCCAGGCCCTTGGCCGCATGCACCGTCATCACCGCCACTTTGCCGGCGCTGAGTTCCTCGTCATCATCGCGGTTGAGCAACATGGTCTGCTGCAGAAAGCCGGACATGGTCGGCTCCTTGGTGTGCTGCTCGTAATACGCGATGCTGTCAATCAGGGCCTGCGCATTGGCCATGCGTTCGTCAACTTCCTGCGGCGTGCGGCTGCTGGTCTCGAGTTCGCGGCGATAATCAACGGCGGCCCACAAGGCGCGGGCGACCTGCGCCGGCGATTGTTGCGCCAGCATCTGGCGATGGGTTTCGATCAATGCGCCAAGCTGCGCCATGGCATGCCGCGCGGCCGGCTGCAAATCACTGATTTCTTCGGCGCGGCTGAGCATCGGCACCAAGGCCGCGCTGGCCTGCGCGGCGGCCCGGCCGAGCCGCTCGATGCTGGTCTCGCCCAAGGCGCGCGCCGGCACATTGATAATCCGCAACAAGGCCTCGTCATCCTGCGGATTCGCCAGCACGCGCATGTAGCACAGAAAATCCTTGATCTCCTTGCGATCATAAAATTGCATGCCGCCGACCACCACGTACGGCACTTTGTACCGCCGCAGCACTTCCTCGAACGGGCGCGCCTGCGTGTTCATCCGCATCAGAATGGCAAAGGCGCTGGGTGGCAGTGTGCGCTCGCGCTGCTGCATCATCAGGTCGGCCACCACCAGCTCGGCCTCGTCCATTTCATCAACCGCCGCGACGCAGCGAATCTTTGCGCCGCCGCGCCGCTGCGTCCACAGGCGCTTGACTTTGCGTTCCGCGTTCTTGCTGATGACCGCATTGGCCGCATTCAAAATAGTGGTCGTCGAGCGATAATTCTCCTCGAGCCGGATGACTTTTGCGTGCGGATAGTGCTTCTCAAAATCAAGAATGTTGCGCACTTCCGCGCCGCGCCAGCCATAGATCGACTGGTCGTCATCACCGACGACACAGATGTTGCGGTGCGTGCCGGCCAGCGTGTGCAGCAGGTCGAATTGGGTGCTGTTGGTGTCCTGGTACTCGTCCACGAGAATATAGCGAAAGCGTTCGCGGTACTGGCGCAGGACGTCCTTGTGCGTGTGCAGCAGGCGCAGCGGCAAAAACAGTAAATCCTCGAAATCAACGGCGTTGGCGCTGCGTAGCGTGGCGCGATACGTGTCCCAGACGCTGTGCAGCACCGCGCTGTCAACGCCGTCGGCATCGCGGATGGTGAGTGTGTCGTCGCGCCAGCCGCGCGCGGCGTGCAGGCGGAACAGGACATCTTCCGGCTTGTATTTTTTCCAGGTGACACTGATGCCGCGCAACGCTTTCTTGACCAGCGCCACCTGCTCGCCGCCGTCATAAATGGAGAAATGCGGGCGCAGGCCGAGCGCGGCGGCGTGCTCGCGCACCATGCGCGCGCCCAGACTGTGAAAAGTTGAAACTTGAATTTGCTGCGCGCGCTTGCCGACCAAGGTGCGCACCCGCTGGCGCATTTCGCGCGCGGCCTTGTTGGTAAAGGTCACCGCCAGTATGTTTTCGCAGGCAATGCCCTGCTGGAGCATGTGGGCAATGCGATAGGTGATCGTGCGCGTCTTGCCGGTGCCGGCGCCGGAGAGGACCAGGACGGGGCCTTCAATGGTGCGCGCCGCCTCGCGCTGCTGCGGGTTCAGGTCATCGAGTGAAATCACGGCGTGACTCGCGCCGGCAACGCCTGCAGCGGTTGCAGAAAGCGCGCTGCTTCATTGGTGCGCTGCAGCGCGATCAGCGTCTCGGCCATGCCCATCAGCGCGGCCGTGTCCTGCGGGCGCTGGCGCAGTATGCGTGCGTACAACGGCAGCGCATCGGCGTTGCGGCCCTGGCCGCGATAATGCCCGGCCAATGCCGCCCATGCATCGGGGGTGGCCGCGCGCAGCAACGTGTTGCTGCCGTCGTGCTCGAGACCGGCGGCGAGCTGGACGCTGCCAAGATACAGCAGCACCAGCGGATGGTTCGGCTTCATGCGTTGCGCCGCCTCCAATAACGCAAGGCTGCGCGGATAATCATTGGCGTTGTAATGCCACGCGCCCCAGTTCAAGGCCACCAGAAAATTATTGGAGTTCAATTGCCAGGCGCGCTCCAGGTACGCGCGTGCTTCAGGCAAATTGTCGTTGGCCAGCAATTCGCGGCCGTAATTGACATTGACGCGCCAACTGCCGGGCGACTTCAGCGCGGCATCCTGCCACAGCGTCAGCGGGGTGCGCCAGACTTCGTTGCGCAGATGGGTCAAGGACACAAAACTGAGCAGCAGCAGGGCCAGCGCGCCGCCGACCAGCATGGTCAACGTGCGCCGCACGGCGGCCGTCTGCGTCGTCAGTTCTTCGCACAGCGGCACCAGCAGCGCGATCAGCAGGCCCGGCAGCGCGGCATACACGCGATGCTCAAAGAAATCATTGGGCATGATGGCGGCGGGCGCTAGCACGGCATAAAACCAGACCAAGCCCAACAGCACGGCGGGCATCCGCCGCCACAAGGCAAGGCCGGTGCCGAGCACCGCCAGGTGCAGTGCCAGCGCGCCCAGCACGCCGATTTCGCCGAAGCCCGCACTGGGCAGCATGTCATACTCGACGCGCTGCTGCCAGGGGAACAAGCACACGCGCAGATACAGCAGCAGCATGCGCGCTTGGGTGGCATAATGCGCCACGGGCGCGGCCGTCTCCCACAAGACCGCAAAGGGCGCCATGGTGAAGTGCGGCCAGGGCGTGAAGCGCAGCGCCTTGAACTGCAGCAGCAGGGCCAGCACGCAGACGCCCGCGCCCGCCGCGCAGATCGCCGCGGCGTACCAGCGCGCCCGCGCCGTGCGCAGTTGCAATAAAATGACATACGCCGCAATGATCACCGGCGCGGCCACGATGATTTCCTTGCTGAATGCGCCGGCGGCCAGCGCCAGCAGTGCCAGAACGCCCCATGCGCCTTGCGCGGCCCGGCCCGCGCTGCCAAGCGCCTTGATCGCGCCCAAGACCGCCAGCAGCAGGCACAACGCGCCCAGCAATTCGAGGCGTTGCACTATGTACGTCACGGCCTGCGTTTGGATGGGATGCACGGCAAACAGGCCGGCCACACACGCGCCCGCCAGCGTGGCAAACGCGGCGCGCGTGGCCGTGTCAGTCGCGCGACTGGCCCGCGTGAAGATCAGCAGCGTCAGCCAATAGACCAGCAACGTGTTGACGGTGTGCAAGGCGATGTTGACGGCGTGCCACCAGGCGACATCGTACCCGGCTAATTGGTAATTCGCCCAGAATGTCAGGAAGCCTAAGGCGCGTTGCGGCGCAAAGCGGACGACCTCGCCCAAGGTGGCATGCGCATAATCAAACTGCACAATCGAGCGATTGTCGTCGAATTGCCAGGCGCAGGAAAAGGAATTAGCATATGATAGCCATACCAGCGCGACTAGCGCCAGCGGGATCAGGATGCGCCGCAGCATAAAAGCATGGGATTTCATGGTTGTTATTCCGCCTGCACGTTATCGTAGAGCAAATACAGTGACTGCCATTCGTTCGACCACAGCAGCATGCCGGTCACGCCCGTCGCGCGCAACTGGCGCGCAATGTCGGGGTCGAAATACAGCAATGGCGCAGTTCGCGTCGCCGGTACACCCGTCACCGCGCGCACCTGGCGCAACCGCAAATATGGATGCGTCGCGCGATAATACTTGAACACTTCGTTCCAGCTATACTCATCCAGCACCAGCATGTCGGCTTTGTCCGGCATGGCATACAGCAACTCCTCGTTCTCGTAGGGGTTCTGGCGCCATGACCAAGTCGTGACAGTGGCGGCAACGGACACGCCGATACACAGGCACCACAAGACGAGGACGACGACGCGCAGCCGCCCCGCCATGCCAACCAGCACCTCCAAGCCCGCGCCGGCGCACCACGCCGCGCACACATAGAAAACCCAATACGCGCCCGCCGGGTTGATCAAATATTGATGCGCGGCAAATGCGCCACCCACCAGCGCCACCACCACGAGCAGCACCGCAGCGCGCCATGCCCGCCGCCACAGCGCCGCCAGGCCCACCAGCGCGAGCAGCGCGCCGCACACATGCAGCTCGAACAGCGTGGCACGCAATACAAACGGCACGCGCACGCGCACAATCTCGATCATGCCAGCCTGCCAGTAATTCGGCCAGAACTGCGCGCCGAGCGCCATGCGCACGACGCCGCGCCACGTCGCCCGCGGTGTCAGATATTCGCAAAACGGGCCGCCCGCCTGCGCACGCTGCCACAGCCAAATGTATAGCAACACATTGACCGCGCAAACGCCTGCCAGCGTCAGCCACGGGCGCAAACGCAGCCATGCCTGCGGTCGCCGCAGCAAGGTTGCCGCCAGCAGCACGGGCGCCAGCCACAGCAACACGGTGGCATGGCCCGCGCCGATACCCGCCGCCGCGATGGCCACCAGCAGCCACTCCGCGCGTGTGGTTGCGAACCAGTGCGCCAGCGCGCACAGCGCCAGCATCAGCAGAAAAATACTCAGCGCCTGCGGCCCCGCTTCCGTGGCGCACAGCCAGACCTGTTCGCTGACGGCATAGGCAAGTGCTGCCAGCGCCGCCGCCAGCCAGCGCACACCCAGCGCGCGCAACCCATAAAAAAGCAATGCTAGCGCACCGGCCATCCAAAGCGCGGAGAAAATGTTCATGGCCAGCGCCGGCGCTTCGCCGCCTGCCAACGCCGACCAGCCATGGCCCAACAGCACAAACAGCGGAAAGCCGGGCGCGTGCGGCACGCCCAGCACGCGCGGAATGTACTGGAACTTCGCGGCATCACCCGGACAGGCACGGCCGCCCACGCCCGGATACGCCGTCACCAGATAAACCAACAACATGCCACCGGCCAGCACGGCGGCAATCATGCCATCGCGGCGGCGCGCATGCAGGTGCAACGGGGAATAATCAGTCTTGTTATTCATATCGAATCAGACAATACCATAAAGTGCGGCGCATGTCAAAGCCATGTTGCGCCGAATCCCGCGCTTTGTTTGTGCTGTTCATCCACGATACCGCCACGGCGGTACCGTGGGGGTCTGGCAGAAGAGATGATGAATATCCAATATCGAACACTCAATATCCAAGTGCGAAGTATCTGCGCAGAACTGTATCATTGGTTATTCCTTGCTGCTTGGAGCTGGCTGGCTAGTCCCGCCATCGGCGTGGATCCCGTCAAAGGCGGGATTGGATATTGGATATTCGCATTCCCCGAATCACTTTAGCGCGTTCGTGCGGGTCTCAGCACACCCACCCGCCCACCTCGTGTGCGCGCTTGCGCCAGCCCGCTGGTTCTTCAAGGTGGGAGGGGCTTCCACGCCCCGATTCTGCCAGTCCGTTGGCCAGAACAACACGCCAGTCACCTGTGTGGCACAGTTTGCACGTAGTTTGAAGACCTCCGCGATCCCGCCGTTGACGTGATCGTGGGTGAATAAGATTGAGTTAACACACGCCCGCCAGCCTTAACTTTTAACTTCGCGCCAGGCACCACCGCCTGCCGCCATTGCGCACACACGCCGTTGGCGCAGTTGGAGTACAAGCTTCAGCTTGTGTAATTTGTTCGCGGCCAACACATTAATACACAACCATGCGCGGCGCATGGTTATTACCAGCAAGACAGGGAACCACCGATGTACACCGGCTGCATTGCCGCACCTTAATTTGTTTCGTTGCGAAAGAAATTATCACGCTAAAGCGTGTACTCCAACTGGTTCATCTACGCGAATGCGCTCTCGGATGCGGACCGCCGTCGCTTTCCAAATTCACGCGCCGCGCGCGAAGTTACCGCTTAACTTTAAACTTCGCGCCAGGCACCCACAGGGTTAGCAGCAGGCAGAGGGCGCTGAGTGCGGGCTCGGGCACAATCGCCGCGCCGTAGCGGTTCGGCTCCGCCACCAGCACGCCGCTCAAGCCGGTCGCGTAATGCACTTCCTGAAACGCCCCGCTCAAGCCGCTGTCGCTCTCCAAAAACCAGTTCGTCACGCCTTGCGTCGGTTGCAGAAACGTCACCGTCATCAGACTCAGGTCAACTGCCGCGGTCATGCCGGTCAACACCAGCCGGTCGCCGCTCTCGATCTGCAACCGCGCCCACCCGTCGGTTGCGCCCACCTGCAGCGTGCCTTCCGCGGCATACACCGTCAACGGAGGAGGTGCCTGGCGCGAAGTTTAAAGTTAAGCTTGGCGGTCGTTATGCTCATGAAGCACCCATGCGAAGTGAAGGTTATCCAGCAGGTCAATTTGGAGCTGGTTGAGTGGCTGGGCATTGTGGGCTTTGCCGGCGCGGACGAGGCGCTGGCGGTGGACCCATGCACCGAGCGCGAGATCGGGCGGGTATTCGCGCGGAATGAGCGTGTGGCCGTAGGTTTTATGATAGGCGGCGAGGCGCTGGTACATCTCCTGCCACGGGTCGTGCGAGACTTGCCCGTGGTCGGCTTCGAGTTGGGCGGTGATGGCGGCGAGCCGGTCGTTCAACGCGGGGGATGTCGCGCGCTGTGACTCGATGGCGTGAAACGCCTGAGAGACGGCGGCGCAACTGAGGCCGCCGAGTTGCCGGCCGATTTCCTGAAGGGACAGGCGGCTGGCGGCATAGGTGGCGGCGGCCCACAGCAACACATGGCGTGCTTCACTGAGTGGCCCACCGCGATGGCGGGTGAGCAGCCGGGCGGGTGGCATGGCATAACTGTTGGCGACGGCGTTGATGACGATGTCGAGTGGCAGGGCTTCGATGCGGCGGCGCTTGGGTGTTGCACTGGCGTCTTTGCGACCGGCGATGCCGAGGGCTGAAGTGATGGCGCGGGCGAATTCCTCGCTGCCGAGAATGCTGCCGGCGATGAGGCGGCTGTACGGATCGAATTCCTTGAGCAGGCCGTGGCGGACATAGCGGGCGTACCTGGCCTGTTGCTCTACGGGCGTGTCGCCGAAGTCGGCCAGGATGGTGCTGGAGGTGAGCGGCCACGCGCACGGTTCGAGGCCGACGTAGGCACGGTAGCTGCTCCACGGAAAAGTGCGCAGGGCCGTGAGACGCTGGCGGGCCGGGGCTGTGCGCGTCTCGTGATAGCGGGCGATGTTCAGATGGATGTAGCGCGAGAGTTCGTGGCTGTACTGCTGCGAGTCAATGACGATGGCTTTGTAGCGGTCTTGGAAGATGTGACCGACGCGGTCGTGGCGGACGTTGTAGTGTTTGATGAATTTGTTCTGGAAGCGCTGCATGTAGGCGCCGAGATTGGCTTCGCGGGTGACGAGCAGGAGGTGGAAATGATTGGGCATGAGGGCATAGGCGTGTACCGCGGCGTTGAACATATCGGTGGATTCGAAGAGCAGGTCGAGGAACAGACGGCAGTCGTCATCGTCGTGGAAGACGGTGCGTTTCTCGTTGCCACGGTTGTAGACGTGGTACCAGAGATGCGGGCCTTCAATCCGAAGCGGGCGCGCCATGGAAACCCAAGAAAAAAATGAAGCGAAATGAACTGCACTGTACTATGGTAGCATAGCGGCGTGGGAGATGTCAAACCGACCGAGGCGCGGGGGTTCAACATATACGCGCCACGCGCGAATTTACCGCTTAACTTTAAACTTCGCGCCAGGCACCTACGCGGATGTTTGCGGCGCGGAGACGCTGGGCGGCGAGCGTGACGAGGCGGTGCAGCTCGCGCAACGTGCGTTCAAGCGCTTTGGGCGCGAGAGTGCGCAGTTGCTGCCAGTCTTGGAGCGCCGCGACGAGCGCGGCATCGTCCAACGGGCGAAACTCAAATGGAAATTGTTCAAAGGCGCCGGAGCGGCAGAGTTCGCCAAGTTGCTGCACGCACGCCGCCGGCAAGGACTGCGCGCGCCACACCTCGTCGCGCATCAGCTCGCGAATGCGCCGCCAGTCTTCGCCCACATCAAGCAGGAACAGTAATTGCTGCTGGTAGAGCAATTCGAGTCGCCCCGCGGAGCGCACCGCCAGAAATGGCACGAGCGGGAAGAGCAACGGAAAATAGCGGTTGGGATACACGTCAATATGATAGTAAGCGCGCGCCACCGCGGCGTAGCGCGCCCATCTGTCAAGGTTTTCCACCGGCGCGGTGGCAAGCGCGGTGCAGACGACCGGCACGGCGCACCCATCCAGCGAATCATGGGCAGGATCCAGCAGATAATCGCCAATCTGGATCACATTCTGAAAGTAACTTCCTTCGCCGATGCAGAATACCTTTTGCCACAGCAAGCCGTGGCGGCGCAAGCGCGCGACCAGCACATCCGTGGACAAGCGCGCCCAGACGGCGTCGCAGATCCAGTGACAATAACCGATCGGATACGTTGCAGGCGTGGCTTCGCCAATATTGTCTGGTGCGAGCGCGCTGGCCTGCGCAGTCAAAGTGTGGAATTCGCGATCCGCCGCGGCCCGCGCCGCGCGGGCGCGAGCCAGCAACTCATCCTGAACCGGGTCGAGCCAGCGGCGACTTAACTGGCGCTGATTGGCACAGTAAGTGATCTGCTGGGCGTGCGCGCGGCGGACGATGTCAGGAAGAACTTGCCGCATGCCGCGTGCGCCGCCTGCGTGCTTGGATCAGCAGGGCGGCACTCAGGCATGCGCCCGCGCCGGTCGCCGGTTCGGGCACGTCGCCCGCCTGGATATTGTCGCCGGATATGCCTTGCCACGCGGCCGAGACCAGCAGGCCCTCGGTCGGCTCGATGGTGGGATAGGCAAATTGCAGCCACGCGGCACAGGGCTGGCTGGCGTGCAGGAATTTCACGCCGACGTAGGAACCGCCCGCCCCAATCAAATTGGCGATGCTGATTGCTGGCTCGGTCGGATCCGCAAAGGCGATGCTTTCCTTGAAGGAGTACACCCGCACCAGTGCGGCGTCGGCCGCAACCAGATTTGATTCACTTAGCCCGACGAGATCGTAGTTTGCATTCGCATAATTCACGGTAAAATCAACCGTCCCATCCGCATCAATATCCAGATTGTTGACGGCGTCGGCCAGCGGCTGGTTGGTAATGGGTGACACAACGATGGCGGCCGGTGCTGTGGCGGCGAGGCCGATCAGGCCGGCGACGGTGCTGATGGCAAGGGTCTTGTTCATGATAGGATTGCTCTCCTTAGGTTGGGAATATGATAGCATACCCGTGCGCGGACTGCAACCGGAACGTGCTGTTCGGTAGAATTCCTATAGGTTGAATCGAGACGTTCAGGCCATGGCGTGGTTGCGTGTCGCGCGGGTGCGCTGGATGCGTCCCGCCGCCGTGCGGCGGGCGCTGCATCCAGATGCACGGCATGGCTTTTGCGCGTGGGCGCATGCACAAGGATGATGCCGTTGGAGCACACGCTTTAGCGTTGCTATGGTTTGTGCGGCACAAGCTGAAGCTTGTACTCCAACGGCGCCAACGGCGTTGCTTGTGCGTCATGGTATTCCTCTCAGGCTATTTTCCCAATCTCTGCGTCCACCGAAAACATAGCAATTGTTACAGGCTGCGTGCTGGACACTTAATCACTCATCACGCCGTGCGTTTGCCTGGCGCTGGCGGATACGCTACAATAGTGGCTGCATGGACACACTGCCGACAGACCCGCTTGTGGCGTTTCGCGATGTGCGCAAGATTTACCGCATGGATGCCGTGCAGGTGGCCGCCTTGGACGGCGTCAGCTTCACCGTGCATGCCGGCGAGCTGATCGCAATCACCGGCCCGTCCGGCTCGGGAAAATCAACCCTGATGCACTTGCTGGGCTGCCTTGATCGGCCGACGACCGGGGCGCTGATGCTTGAAGGCCGCGATATCAGCCGCGCCAGCCAGAATGAACTGGCGCGCTTGCGCAACCAGCGGATTGGTTTTGTGTTTCAGTCGTTCAATTTGCTGCCGCGCTTCAACGTGCTGCAGAATATCGAATTGCCACTGACCTACGCCGGCAATGACCACCACACCCGGCGCCGGAAAGCCATGGCGATGGTCGCGCTGGTCGGCTTGACCGATCGCGCCCATCACCTGCCGCAGCAGTTGTCCGGCGGGCAACGCCAGCGCGCCGCCATAGCGCGCGCCTTGGTCAATGACCCGGCCATCATCCTGGCCGACGAGCCGACCGGCAATCTGGACACCAAGACGGGCGAGCAAATCCTGCGTTTGTTTGAGGCGTTGCACGA
>Ga0247841_10007363_pt1 | contig 16406 bp, 13 predicted proteins | sample LaCruzMarch2015__2_FD_192410 | JGI IMG/M metagenome (GOLD analysis project Ga0247841, IMG submission 192410) | Freshwater microbial communities from meromictic Lake La Cruz, Castile-La Mancha, Spain - LaCruzMarch2015_18m | ecosystem: Environmental > Aquatic > Freshwater > Lake | place: Spain... | reverse complement strand
TGAACTTACATAATCGCTTCCGGTTAAATAATGCTGCGAGGTTGAGAATGGAACATAGACCACATCATCAGAATTGCTCATCCCGCTACTGCCTTTGGCTTTTGTCACACCAATAACCTTGAACTCAACGCCATTCACGCGAATTGTTTGCCCCGTCGGATCAGCATTTTCACCAAATAAATCATCACGAGTATCAGGACCAAGAACTGCTACTTTAGCATAAATCTTCGAATGATATTCCGATATGAAAGTTCCCATGTCCATTGTTATGTTTTTTATCGTAGCATATTCCGGAGTCGTTCCGATTGTTTGAGTATTTGTGTTTTCGCCTTTAGATGTTATCTGATAACGTCCGGTATCTGTAGGAGCGATTGCGGAAATACCTTTAATTTCTTCCTTTATTGCCTTCATGTCTTCTTCGGTGAGTGTTTTCATACTGGAAGATGATCTCACTCCTCCGTTTCTTTGCGACCCGGGCTGAATCATAATAAGATTTGATCCGATTGATTCTATTTTTTCGGAAATTGACGCTTGCGATCCTTGTCCGATTGCAACCATAGCAATGACAGAACCAACCCCAATAACAATCCCCAAAATCGTCAGACCAGATCTGACTTTATTGGCAGAAAGTGACCAAATTGTCTCTTTTAACAAATCTTTCAACATAATATTTTTTATTTACACCTCGTGGTCATCATGATGATTTACTTCATCTTTTTCGATTGCTCCGTCGCGAATATGAATTATTCTGTTGGCATAATCAGCCACATCCATTTCGTGGGTTATCAAAATTATCGTATGTCCTTTCTTGTTCAACTCCTGAAGTGCGTTCATAACCAAGCGACTGGTTTTTGTATCCAAATTACCCGTTGGTTCATCGGCTAAAATTATCGCCGGATTATTAATTAGTGATCGAGCGATTGCCACACGTTGCATCTGCCCTCCCGAGAGTTGATTGGAAAGATTGTAGATTTTGCTTTCTTCCAGGCCAGCGTATTTTAGACATTCACGCGCACGAGTTTCTCTTTTCTCCTGTGAAAGTTTGGAATAAAGCAAGGGCAACATGACATTGCGAAGAACCGTTGTGCGTGGAAGCAAATTGAAAGACTGGAAAACAAACCCGATTTTTTCTCGGCGCATATCTGAAAGTTCGTCGTCATTGAGCTTGGAAACTTCTTTGCCGTCCAAAAAATATGTTCCGCTCGTCGGAACATCCAATGCACCAAGAATATGCATCAGGGTAGATTTTCCAGAACCGGAGGGACCAATGATAGAAACAAATTCGCCTTTTTCAACACCAAATGAAACGTTGTCCAATGCGATGGTTTCCACATCCCCGCTTTGATAAACTTTTCTTATGTTTTTACATTCAATCATAAATAAAATTAGAAATGTAAATCTCAAAGTGTAACCTTAAGGTATTCGTTACGCTCATGTATTTTTTATACAAATTCACTGTAAAACGATTCCGGAATTTCGATTTTCTAGAGTCCCATTATTCCGCCTCCCGGAGGTCCATCGTTGCTACTTGATTTACCGCTACCGGAATTAGAGCTTGAAGAAGATGTTGATGAACTGGTTGATGATGCTGAACTTGAAGAATTAATTGTCTGCGTAATAACATTGTCTCCCACATTAATACCGCTTACTATTTCCGTATTTGTATCATTTGCTATTCCCATTTTTATCGTACGATCTTCAGATTTTCCGTTCACTAAAATTTGGACATAGTTTTCTCCATTACGAGTCTTAATCGCACCATTTGAAACTGCGATAACGTCTTGTTTTGAATTTGTAATTATTTCTGCTGACACACTCATTTCAGGCTTTATTCTCGGATCGAGCGAATCGAAACCGATCGTCACATTGTATGTCACGACTCCCGAAGTCAACGTTCCCAAAGAATCCATTTTCTCGATTTTACCGGTTGATGTCAGTTCGTCTATCGCACTGAATGTCAACGAAACTTTTTGCCCAATGCTGACACTGGCAATATCGACTTCGTTAACTTCAATTTGGGCTTTTATCGTCCCTAAGTCGCCGATTATTATCGGTACCGTTCTAGAACTTCCCGAGGAAAGTTTGCTTAGATCATCTCCATTTTTTATATTGATTGCGTTAACTGTTCCGTCAATTGGAGCGATAACTTTTCTATCATTATAATTAGACTTTTCATTGTTATAATTTTCCAAAGCATATTTTACATTTTCTTCGGCAACAGAAACTGAAATTTTAGCTGCATCTAGTTTTTTCTTTAGCACGGCCCTTTCATCGCTCGAGCCTCCCGCTTCATAATTATTGTCGGCTTCTTTTTTATTTGCCTTAGCTGTTTTAAGAGAACTTAAAGACTGCAGATATGAAGAATGCGCCTTGGTAACATTGGCGCTCAAATCATCATTTACTATTTCAAAAAGCAACTGACCCTTGGACACTTTTTCTCCGACCGCTACTGAAAGATTGGAAACAGTTCCTGTAATTGTCGGATCAACATTGGCACTACTGTCAACTATAACATTTCCACTTCCGGAAACAGAAACGGTTAACGTTCCCTTCTCTGCTGCTGCAGTTTTGTATTGCACTGTGGTTGTGGATGATTTTGACTTGTTATACCAATAATAACCGCCTGCTACAATGAGCACAGCAACAATTACCCATATGTATTTTTTTGTAATCCTGATTTTCATTTTCGTTTGGTTATATTGATTATTTATAAAGACACTGATTTTTAAAAATGTTGCGTATGCCCATATTTTACTCCTATTGCTTTATTTTCTCAATTTCCAAAGCCAGCGTTCTTAACGCTAACAAAATAAGCGTCCTCCCTCACTGAACGCTTATCTGTCATATCTATTGATACGATAACTATTTACCTAGTTTGCATCAAATATCAATTAATTTTTATTTCCAGGCCGGGCTCCGGGCTGCCCCGATCCGCCAGGACCGCCTTGCCCATTCGCGCCCATGCAGATTAACTGATCTTCCTGTGGTGCTTTTTTGCACGTTCCGGTTATCTTCGTGGTTGAACTTGTATCGCTTACGCTGCCATCTCTGGCGGGAGGCGCCGGCATAGTGGTCTCACAGCTATCCCCTTCGGCTTTCCCCTGGCATGCCGCAAGCACTTCTGCTGGTAATTTTTTGCTATTACTATTATCAGCCGTACTGTTATCTTGCCCGCCGTTTGTTTGTTGAACTGCTTGATTTTTATTGCCATCAGTTGCAGTATTTTTTGCCAAACTGCATCCTGATAAAACTAGCGCAAAAAGAGGGAGTGCTGCCGCTATTGCTATTTTTTTGTTAAGCATTTTTTTGTTAAATTAATTATCAAATGTACGCAATATATACATACGCACTTTCTTTATGAAGTTTGCAAGACTCTTTGTGATTATAATAGAACAAGATTATTGCTAAATCAGGATGAGAAATTACGGATGCATATTTTCAGTAGATGGAAAGCCGGGAGGAGGCGGAAATCCCTCTCGCCACAATTCTTTTTCATCGGACGGATGCTGTCCTCTTGGTGGTTGACCCATCCAATCATCGGGAAAAATTCTAATCGAAAATGCCTGCATTGAAAATTCACCGATCTTTTTTCCCATAACGCCAATCTTTTCTCCAATAGCAATTTCTGCCGGATTGTTTCCATCGGTTTCCGCGCTATAGGATATTTCCCAAACGTTATTGTCAAAACTTTTCAGGCTGATTTTGCCGGATTCGACGTTTGTAACTTCTCCGCCAATAAGTCCGTCGTCTGATCTTAGCCATCGGCCTTCTCTCGGCTCTGTTAAGCCCCTAAAATTGGGAGCTCTTTTCGAAAGCATTCCATGCATGTGGCTGTCTATTTTTAAAAAATGGCTGAAAAAACCCAGAGCTGAAATACAAAGCACTACGAGACTGGTTATAAAAAGGGTACTGCGGCGATACCCCCTGGAAGTTTTTCTGAAAGCCATAATACCGAAAGTCAGAGCCATGAGAGAAATTATTATCCACAAATATGGAGCGGTAATTATAAGCAACATGACAAATTTTTGTAATTCCATGTGCCGCAAAAATCTTGGATCAATGTCGGAAACATTAAAAAGCACCAGAGATAAAGACAGTGCTCCGATAATAACCATGAAAAACATGCATGTCCAAAACAAGTAGCTTTTCCATTGTAATTTGAATTTTGACTCCGGAATGATGTGCCTCTCTTTAATTTTTGCGACAATGTATTTTGAAATGTCTTTCATATAACTTATTATATTACACCAAATTTATTACGCGCTTCTTCAATCAGCATTTTTCTGCCACGATTTATCAATGCCGCTACAGTTCCTTTGGGTTTTTGGATTATATCCATTATTTCTTCGTAACTTTTTTCTTCTAAGAACCGCAAAATCATGACTTCTTTATATTTATACGGAAGTTCATCTATTATTCCCTGCATGATTTTCAGATGATTTTTGGCTTCCGTGTGAATTTGAATGTTAATGTCGGATGGAAAAAGCTTAATCATGTCCCCTTCTTCAAAACATACGGTTTGCGGACGCGCGTGTTTTTTCCTTATCGCATCAATCGTTGTGTTTCTGGCTATCTGATAGATCCAAGACGAAAATTTCAAATCTCCATCAAATATATTAAGGCTTTTGTATGTCTTGATAAATGTTTCCTGGACAATATCTTCAATATCTTCATTGGAAAAATAAGATATTCTGCGGACATACCTAAATAAGCGGTTCTGATATCGAAACACGAGCTCTCCAAAAACATTCGGATCATTTTTTGAGAGCTGTACTAATTCATTGTCTGTCGCCTCGATCTGGATATTTGCCATGCAAATTCAGGTTTAACTAACCAATTAATTATACGAAGAAATGTTTTTTTGTTTGCAGACACTTCTTGCGCAAAACATGAATCCCCATATTTGTCTTTGTGTTTTTTAGTTTTGCGCTAGTAATATTTTCAAATCTTTCTCCAATAACTAATGAATTTCCCCATGAAATGAACTGCAAGTAAAACTACGGTTGAAGTAAAAAATGAAACGGCCACAACATTGGGATTTACTCCCCCCCTTGCAATGACATACGCAAACAGCATGACAATTCCAGACACAAGCGAAGCAACTACGGAACATTGTTTTAAACTTTTCATAAACCACTGGAAAAAAGCTGACGGTGCGATAGCCATGCCCCCGCCCAAAAATATCATGGCAACAGAAGTTATGGATGGCATAATAAAACTAATAATCAAGCCAAGCCCGAGCAGAACCACAATACCCAATCCGACATTGCTCCTAATCAGGGGTTTATTTAATAAATCCTTATTGAATATTTGACTACCAGCAAAAGTAAGTGTGTCCACGGTGCTCATAAGGGCAGCCCATAAAACAAGAGCTCCGACTAAAGCAATCGACTGACCGCCGAGTTGTATAATTTTAAGAAAAGCTAAATCAGGATCAATATCTGGAAATAAGTTTTTAGCTGCCATGCCTATTATAAATAGGAAAAATCCGGGTAATAAAATAGCTAAGCTACCCAACCAGGTTCCTATTTTTGCAGCATGTTCTGACTTGGCGGAAAAAACTCTCTGAAAATAAGTTGAAAGCGCAAAAGGTTCAAATAAACCGAAAAGAAAGAACCCGATAGTCGTGCCAGCAGGAACAGAAAAAACATTTAGTTGCTCGGCGGTTGGTTGAAAATATTTTCCGCTAAAAAAGGCTAAGACTCCCGTAAGAATTACTATAGCGCTCATTAATATATAGTCTGTCCAAATTACCGCCCTGAATCCGCTAAAAATCAAATAGGTGGCCACAACGGTCGTGGTAATGGCAACGGAAAAAGAATAATCCATTATTCCCAGGGATCCCAAGAGTTTCCCTCCGCCAATAAGCTGGATAGCAATATCGCCTGCCAAAAGAAAAAGGGCAATTATTGTTAAGGTTTTGGCTGCGACTGATCCAAATCTCCATTTAAAAAAATCCGGCAAGGTATGCAACATCAGCCCCGATGTTTGCTCTCTCAGGTGTTTTGCAAAAAATCCAAAAATGATACTCCCAAAAGTCATTCCAATAAAAAACCAGACTAGCCCAAGACCATAAAGATAGGCATAAGCTGTTCCTGTTATAAAAAAGCCAGCACCAATGAAAGTTGCAGCATAAGAAACCACGTACCCTAAAATTGGAAGCTTGCGATTATATAAATTATATCCTTCATCATCTTGTTTCCTTCCGGCAAACCAGCCAACGCTAAGCATAATAATCGCAACTAAAATAAAAAGTGTGCTTGATAGCATAATTTTTTTTATTTATAAACTATACAATTTATTATATCACGACTTATCGCCTGACATACTTCAAAATATTAGTAGCGTTGTTCTAATATGTTTAATTCAGCCGATTTTAAATTAAAATGAAAATAACCACCAAGACAGTTGCTGTCTCGGTGGTTATTTAATCGTGAGGAGAAGCGAGCTTTTTAATTTCTTTTATTGCTACATATACTCGCTGCGCATTCTCGATAGTTCCTATCTGGACAGGAAGATAACTTCCTTTTAGCACAACATTTACGCACCAACCGTTTTCAGCAGTATTGATAATGTATCCATCAAAACCAAGTATTTCTTTTAACGCAGTAAAAAAAATCTTCTGCTTTCCCCATTCCGCTTCAATATGCCGCGCCCTTATAAAAAATTGAGCCTCAGCATGTCCTCCTAAAAAAGTTATATTGAATAATAGAAGTTCGAATTGCGGCTGGTCTTTAATTCTTTTTGCAACATCCAATCCCAATGCTTTTGCGATTGTTTTGAATGTCGCAAGATCAAGTTTTTCAAAACTTCTTCCCAGCTTTTTCGTTACAGTTTTTTTTACAAAGCTGAAAAGAACATCACTCATAACCACTCCCCGCGAAAGGGATAACAGATCTTGATCCTGAATAACAGCCATAGCTTAGGTTTGCCTCCCTTTCAGATTGATAAATAACAGTTAGTGTAACAAAAGGAATGCGTTATTGGCGCATTCCGCCCTTTTGACACAGTAAGGGATAGTAATAAATATTAACTTTTTTGTCAACTTTTTCTGGAAAATAGTTCCCGGAGCGTGCTTGTTATCCCCATTTTATCGCTCTTTAGCGTTCTATTGACAAAACAAAAATATATGTATATAATATAAGACTGGAACCAAAAAACGTTTCCAGTAAAGGAATCTTTAACTTAATATAAAAAGTTACTTTAAAAATTCAAATAGGAGGGTTTGCCGGCATGAAAAATAACAGGGTAAATATTTTGGCTGTCGATGATGAAGATTTCATCATTGAACTTTTTAAACTATTTTTTTCCAGAATGGGAATGGAGGGCGACGCTTGTAGCACTCCATGCGAAGCCTTGGATATGTTCTCAAGGGCTATGGAAAAGAAAGAGCCCTATGATCTGGTGTTTGCCGATACAAACATCAGGGGAAGCAAGGGAGGCGCATTTGAAATATTAGCACTGCTGTCCTCCAGGGATCCGGGAGTCAAGATTATTGTTATGAGCGGGGATAGCAACCACAGGATACTTGAAAATCCCCAACAGTATGGTTTTGCAGGGGCTTTCTCAAAGCCCGTTATACTGCAAAGTATCGAAGAAAAAATAAAGGACGTGCTGGGGATGGGAATAAAATAGGTAAAAAAATTAAGGCGTTTGTTCCAGTGAGAACAAACGCCTTAAAAATTATCTATCTTCTATTTTCCCCCAGCCAAAATGGCATTAATCATATCTTCGTCTTTGCAACCATATTTATTGTCGGGAGAATAAAATTTCTTTTTCGGGCCCCGGCATCCTTCATTATCATTGGATAATACTCCGAAAAAAGGCAACATGAAGCCCATGTTTTGAGAAGTAAATTTTTGATATAAATTTTTCAACGTTTGTTCCCTTTTGCCTGCATCCATCCTGGCAAAAATATCCAGATCGTCATAAGTTACTCCGGTCCAATCAAGCGCCAACAGAACATTGTTCGCGTTATCCGAAAACTTTTTATTCCAAAGAAGCGCCCAGCATCCTCCCCTGCCTGTCATGCATGGTCCGTCCTGAACATCCCCATTTTCATCAATTCCCACTCCGCCTTCGATGTAATCAAACAGTTTTAAATATTTCGGATCGGTTATGTCGCCGGTTTGCGCGCCGATTACAATATCAATTCCCCGCTCTTTAGCGTAAGCGCGGATATCTTTGATTATTTTAGGGGCATAATTTTTCTTTGTGCTTTCCTGCATGTATATCTGGCCAAAAGTAAAACTTTGCACACCTAAATCAATCGCTTTGTGTGTTATATATAATATATAATCGCGATATTCTTTGCTGGCAAAATTTGGTTTGCAAGTATGTTCACCCCAGACATTTCTACTGCCGTTCCGGCACATCTTTTCAAAATCGAATTTTTGGGCAGTTTCAATATTATAATATTCTGCCTCGGTATCTATCGCTTCAGCAATAAACATTCCATAAACCATATCTTTTTTTGTCATCTGATTCAAAACATAGTTCACTATGCTGAAATCAGGCGGGGTGAGCCATGTTTCAATAGCCCTGTGCAGATAATAGCAATTGGATCTGTTTATGAGGGTGGCAAAATCGTCGTTTTCCGGATTATATGAAGAAAGCAACCCGTCAGCCACGCATCCTTGTGTTTTCATTCTTTGCATCGAAACAGACGGCGGTTTGGGCCGCGATATACCTTCTGGGATTTCGGGATTTTTAGGATTTGTTGCTTGATTTTCCTGCGCGAATTCTCCGGTTTTCTCGAAAAAAATATTTTTTTTATATACCCAAAAAGCTGCGCCGGCAAAAATGATTACCAACAACACTAAAGAAAAAAATAACCAGGTTTTTTTGTGCGTTTCCACTTGATTTTTCCGTTATTCTTAGCTTGTACTATATTTAGGATTTATGTGTTCATTTTTTTGAGGAGCTCAAAAAAATGAACACATAAATCCTATTGTTATTACGCCTTAAACCTTATTATATTACTACTTGCAGGAAAACAAGACAACACCGCCTTTTATAAGCCAAAAACGCGCCGATGGTCATCGGCGCGGTTTTTATAATATAAGCAGCTAGTTTTCCCTTTTTTAATTCCACTTAAAAGAATCGATGAAAGACTGAAAATCTTTTTCAAAATATTTATATTGATACTCCCCCGTTCCACATATAAACAGATAAAAATTATTGTTGTGTCCTGTTAATATTTGATTCAAGCGGACTTTGCCGCCGATAGGATCGGTGAAAGCAAACTCCAAAGAGAAGGCGTCTTCGCCATTAACTTTTATCCTTTTGGCATTTAATAAGTTGAAATCTTTCGCGCCCTTGGAAACCTCGGCAATCAGGGCTTTCTTTATTTCGTCATCGCTTTTCTTGAAATTCAACCCTGCTCCATTCAGCCTTATATCGCATCCCGTCCTTGAATCGCTATCTAGTTTTAACCCCGCCAAATAGCTTGTCCCGTAATTTTTTCCCTCCCCGTTATCCACGCCAAAATAACTCGGGTATTTGAAGCTAAAATTGGGAGCGATATGACTGTAGGTCTTGTAGGAAACTTTATTGATGAAAACATCTGTTTTCCAACCAAACAAATTTCCGGTAAAGAAAGATACGATTCCCAAGACAATAGCCGCATAGAAAATTACAACCAAAAGAAATTGAATCTTTTTCAGATCTTTTTTCCAATCTTTGAAAAGAAAGTTTTTTGTTGCTACAATAATTTTTTTGAGCTTGTCTTTCTTGCTATTTTCAACTTCTGGAATTACGATAGCTGCTACTTCTTTTTCTGAAAGTTGCTCTTCTTTAACTTTTTCCATATGCATGAGCTAAAAGCCAGTTAGGAAAATTATGGGCAGGTTTTTCCAGTGATAATTCCATCAACAACAGTAATTGCACAATTTTCGGCAATATCGCCGGTATATCCGCCACTCGCATCAATCGTTCCGGAAATCGTTCCCGAAGAATCAATGTCATTCACAGCATTAATTTTGCCGCCATTCATATCCAAATCACCTGACGCACTGAATGTTCCCGAAATAGTTCCGGATGAAGTAATATCTTTAACTCCGGTAAGATCGTTGGCGTGCAAGTTGACATCGTTTCTGAAATCAGAAACTCCTGTCACATCCAATCCTCCTGCAGAAATTGTAAGCTTGCCACCCATGCTGGACGTACTTGTTATTTCAAGTGTTCCACCAATAGTCGCATTATTAGTTACACCCAAAGAATTCAATGTGGCAGCTCCGGAACTTGAAAGAGTCGTGAATGCTCCTGTGCCCGGCGTAGTAGCTCCTATCGAAACAAGATTAGCAATTCCTGCATTTGAAATTGACCAATCGGCATCTGTAATTGAAATATTTGCATTTGAATTTCCAATATGGATTTCGGCAGCATCGGCACCCGCTGTTCCCAAATTAATAGTTGAATCAGGTCCGGTCGTATTATCTGCGTTGGTAAGACCGGTAAGAAAATTAAGAGTATCAGCGTATATTGTTGACCATCTTGAACCGCTTGTTCCCAAGGATCCTCCGGTAATATTTCCTTCGACATGCAAATTGGCTTTTCCTGCGCCAGTATTGGTTATATAAACATCAGAATCAGTCGCGCCACTTCCTATGTTCATGTCCATAGAATCGGCAGTTGAAGTTACATCTCCGCCAGCAAGTGTTGCTGTTCCATCAGAAAGACTTGCACCGCTAATTGTTCCGGTTGTCGCAATATTTATATTTGAGGCTAAATCTCCACCGGCGATTGTTCCGTCTGCAATTTTTCCACTTGTTACAGCATCATTTGCTAATTTAGCATTAGTAATTGCGCCGTCTACTACAGTATCAGCAGTTGTGGCCGTGTCAGCATTTCCAGTCAAATCACCCGCTACATCTCCTGTTACATTACCCGTTACATCTCCTGTCAGATTACCAGTGACGTTAGCAATAATGTTTGAAGTAAATGTTTTAACGCCATTAATTGTCTGGTCGCTGGCAGTATAAACTCCGTTCGTTACTGTTCCGGCATTGCCCGAAACGTCTCCGGTTACATCGCCCGTAACATCACCCGTTAAATCACCGATAAAAGTTGCGGCAGTAATATCTGTTAATGGATTAATGTCTGCTCCCGTAATTGTTCCGTCAATAATTTTTCCGGTAGTTACACTATCGTCAGCCAATTTTACAGTAGTAATTGCGCCATCAGCCAGTTTTCCGCCAGCAATTGTCGCATCTAAAATTTTAGCATTCGTTACTGAACCATCCGCCAGTTTTGCGGTTGTTACGGCAGTATCCAAGATTTTTGCAGTTGTCACTGAATCGTCGGCTAATTTTATTCCTGTGATTGCTCCATCAGCTACTTTAGCAGTAGCTACAGAGCCATCAGCTAAATCAACTGTTACTATTGTTCCATCGGCAATTTTTCCTGAAGTAATTGCGCCATCAATAACTTTAGCTGTGGTTACGCTGTCGTCAGCCAGTTTTGCTGTAACAATTGCGCCATCAGAAACAGTTGTTGCAGTCGTTGCATTTGTAGCGTTGGTAGCGTTAGCTACTGTTCCGGTAATTTTTCCTCCGTCCAAAGAAGTTATCCAAACCGGGTCAGCGTAAGAACCTGTAGTATAAATTCCGTTTGTTACTGTTCCGGCGTTGCCTGAAACATCTCCGGTTACATCACCTGTAACATCGCCTGTTAAATTCGCAACAATTCCATCAACAAATGTTTTAATTCCATTGACTGTTTGGTCTCCTGCGGTTTTTACAAGTGTCGCATCGTAAGCACCAGCTATTTTAAGACCAGACGCTGATTTAGAAAGAGTTGTTCCATCTAAAACCAAACCGAATTGATTTGAGCCATCTAAATGAAGTCCCGATTCATCGGCAGTATAAGTTGTTCCGGCAGGTCCGACATTATCGTCTCCGCATGTCCAACTTGATGAAAGCGTACTGTATTTAGGAATTTGACCATTAGTACAAACCTGATTCCATTTTGAAAAAGCGATAGAGCTTGAAGTAATTTTTCCTCCGTCCAAAGAAGTTATCCAGACTGGGTCAGCGTAAGAACCGGTAGTATAAATTCCGTTTGTTACTGTTCCGGCATTACCTGAAACATCACCGGTTACATCACCAATAAAAGTTGCGGCTGTAATACTGGTAAGAGAATTGATATCGGAACCAATAATTGTTCCGTTTTGGATTTTGTCTGTCGTTACGGCGTCATCAGCCAGTTTAGCGTTGGTAACGGCCTGATCGGCTAGTTTTGCGGGTGTTACAGCACTGTCGGCAATTTTTCCATTTGTAATAGCTGCGTTTAAAATCTTGCTGGTAATTACTGAGTCATCGGCTAATTTTGAAGAGGTTACAGCAGTATCCAAAATTTTTGCAGTCGTTACCGAATCATCGGCCAGTTTTATTCCTGTGATTGCTCCATCAACTACTTTAGCGGTAGCCACGGAACCATCGGCTAAATCAACTGCCACTATTGTTCCGTCAGCTATTTTTCCTGAAGTAATTGCGCCATCAATAACCTTGGCTGTGGTTACACTGTCGTCAGCCAGTTTTACAGTAGTAATGATTCCGTCTTGTAAATCGCCTGTTTGAATTGTTCCGTCAACTATCTTTCCGGAAGTTACACTATCATCAGCTAGTTTTACGGTAGCAATTGATCCGTCGGCTAATTTCCCGCCGGTTATAGTTCCGTCAAGAATTTTTACATTACTGACAGAACCATCAGCTAGTTTAGCTTCGGTAACAGCCAAGTCATGGATTTTTGCAGTTGTTACTGAACCATCAGCCAGCTTAATGTCTGTTATAGTATTGTCCGCAATTTTAACATTGGTGATAATTCCATCGCCCAAATCAATCGTAGCGATAGTTCCATCGGCAATTTTACCGGAAGTAATGGAACCATCCACGAGAGACACAGCGGAAATAGCTCCATTCGCCAGCTTGGCGGAAGTGATTGCTTTATTTTGTATATCGGAAGTTTTGATAGAATTCTTAAGATTCAATTTCCCATATTCAATGTTTGCGTCCTTGGCAATATCCGCATTCTTTATCTTTTTAACAATCTTAACCAGATATTCCTTGCCATTTTGATAGGTTTTCTTTATCTGTATCCTTTTATCAAAGGATTTGGCATCTGCCGAATAAACGGTAACCGCAGACAAAAAAACAAAAACAGCCACAAAAAGTGCCGCTTTTTTCCTTTTGTTTGGGGATTTTTTAACTACGTCGTGGATTTCGATGATTCTAGCTTCCATATTTTTTTAAATTAATAAATGAATTTTAAAAATAAGTGACCCTAAAAATTAGCACGTCTGTCCTTTTTGTCAAGTGTGCAATTAAAACGAAATAAAAAAACACGCCATGCATAATAAAATGGCGTTAATTTTAGCTAGGTTTAAAAATTAATTATAATTTAAAAAAGCATTTCAATAAAAAGCTGCCAACAGCTGTTTTCTGCAAATAAAAATACCCCGGTATCAAGTATGATTCTGGGGTACTTCCTAATTCTTGATTAAAGAATTTTTCTAAAGAGACAATTCGAAAGATTTCTTTCGATTCAATATTTCTCTGACTTTTTGCGAGAGATCTACCAGGCAAAATGGCTTCTGCAAAAATCCGTCGCAGCCACGATCCAATATAGATTGGGCATCCCCATTGAGGCTGTACCCGCTGGAGAGAAGTATCTTGAGCTCGGAATTGATTTCCCGAAGTTTATCGAAGGTCTCTCCTCCGGATATGCCTGGCATAGTCATATCCAGAATAACCAAATCGATTTCGCTTCTCTTCTCCATATACACAGCAATTCCTTCCTGACCACTGCAGGTAGGAAAAACTTCATAACCCAACCTTTCCAAGAGATCCTTGCTTACATCTAAAACAATCTCCTCGTCGTCTATCAGCAGAATTGTTTCCGAGCCCTTGATGATCATTTCAGCCACCGCTATTTCTGCTACCACTTCTTTTTCTGAAGCAGGCAAATAGATAGTAAATGTCGCACCGTGACCAGACTCACTATACACATTAATCATGCCGCCATGACCTTTGATGATTCCGTAGACACTTGCTAATCCCAATCCCGTTCCTCGTCCCATTTCTTTTGTAGTGAAGAATGGTTCAAAAATCCGCTCTCTAGTTTTTTTATCCATCCCCGTACCAGTGTCAGTTACGGAAATTTTAATGTATTTTCCTGGCTGGACAGCATAGGGAAACGCCCGTTCAGAGTCTAAAACGATATTTGTTGTTTCTATAAAAATATCTCCCCCACTGGGCATTGCTTGCCAAGCATTTACGAATAGGTTCAGAAACACTTGATCCATCTGCCCTCTGTCTACTTTCGCATTCCAGGGATTGCTTGCATATTTTTGATGAATAGTTATTTCTTTTTTTGTTCTTCCAAACATGGCGGCAGATTTCTCAATGATTTCATTCATATCAGTTGACTTTATTTCGTATCTTCCTCCGCGAGCAAATCCCAATAATTGCTTGGTTAAATTCGCCCCGCTTAATACTTGGTCCTCTATGCATTTTAGTCGGTCGTAATGTGAATGAGAAGAATTAATATCCAACAACATCAATGACGTATATCCCTGAATACCCATAAGCAGATTATTGAAATCGTGGGCAATGCCACCAGCCAATGTGCCAATGGCTTCCATTTTAGTAGCCTGCCGTAGCTGCTCTTCCAGCCTCTGCTTTTCTTCTTCCGCCTTTTTGCGCTCGGTAATATCTTCAGATATGCCCAGCAAATATTCGGGCTCTCCATTTTCATTCAAGATTGGCACCTTCTTTGTGCGTAGAATGCGCTCACTTCCATCCAAGATACAAATAGGCTCTTCTGGAATATCTATAATCTTTCCTCCACGTAAAACCTCGTTATCTTTCTCTGTAAAAAAGTCTGCCTGCTTTGTCGGAAAAAAAGCATAGTCATTCTTTCCCAAAAGATCTTTCCTGGAATGACCCAAGATATGTTCTGTTGCCTTATTTATTCTGATAAAGTCCAGTTTTTTGGCATCTTTGATGAATATCATATTTGGAATATTTTCAACAATAGAATCCAAAAATTTATTTGTTCGCCGCAATTCCTCTTCTATTTTTTTGCGTTCTGTAATATCCCGAATAGATTCAATAGCGCCAATGATGTTTCCCGAGACATCACGCAATATCGAAGCCGACCCCCACAAATACAATTCCTTTTCCGGAATGTATGTTTCGGCACAGATTGTGTTCTTAACCTGGTAAAATGGAACGTATTGTTCTTCTCCAAACTTATTATCTGGCGAAAGAACTAGGTCGATAAGAAGCGGCCTACGTTTCCCGTAAAAAGGGACGGCATATTCATAGTTATCCTTTCCAAGCATTTTTTCTTTTTTGATTCCGGTCATTCGTTCAATCGCCCTGTTCCAGGCGATAACTTTCCCCTGAGTGTCGATAGCTAACGTTGCATCTGGCAAATGATTAAAGATATCGTTCATTAGCCCATGCATTAACATGCTTGCTCCTTCTGCTTGCCCGGGTTTACTTCCCATGGTTTTTTCGTCATTACAGTCATCCATTCCTTTTTCTCCTTCCCTTTCTTGGGTTATTTTTTCAATTTTTTAATCATTTATTTAATTGTTAAAGATCTGCTACTAACTTACTACTATATATATCTTTATTTTATTTGTAAAGTCTTTTAAATATAAAAATGAGCTATTGAAATTTAAAAACCGCCACCGCGTGTTACCTATCGCTAGGATTACACGGAGACGGTTTTCCCTTATGGCTCAGGGGGTTTTACTTACTCCTTGGGCGTGATTTTCAGCTCTACAAACCTGCCAAGCTTTTCATTATCAGGCAAGGCGATAGGGTCATCAACTACCACAAAGCCGTGAGCGCTGTCTCGTTCGTATTTGGAAATTCGGAAGTGAAATCTCCACCCGTCGAGATTAATCTCGGCTTCCGCATTTAATTCCCCTTTTATTAGGTGCGGAAGGCTTAGCGCTACTTTTTTAAGAATTCCGTTATGGATTGCACCGGAAAGTTTGTCGCTTTCTCCTTTAGTTTTGATTCCAGTTTCTATGCTGATATAGCCCGAATATCCTCTGTCTTCGATTCCGTATTGGACGACCGGTTCAAAGAGGCTTTCGAGAACAGCATCCTCAAAGTCGTCTTCACATAGCACCTTCCCGACTGCGAAACGCAAAAAGACATGATTTTTTTCCGCAATTAAATTCCTTTTTCTTAAGTTCTTTTTCACTTTTCCCTCCTCGTATTGGTATTTTTGCAACGTTGTTGTGAATGTTAAAAAACTTCCGTTTACATTATCAGGATATGAGAATGTAGTCAAGAAAGAATCCCCATGGTAAGCGTACCAGTTTTGTGGACCTGAAAATACCGAATTTCAGCTTAACCGCCTTAAGAAGTAGTAATTTATCTAAGGTA
>Ga0247841_10007362_pt1 | contig 16408 bp, 17 predicted proteins | sample LaCruzMarch2015__2_FD_192410 | JGI IMG/M metagenome (GOLD analysis project Ga0247841, IMG submission 192410) | Freshwater microbial communities from meromictic Lake La Cruz, Castile-La Mancha, Spain - LaCruzMarch2015_18m | ecosystem: Environmental > Aquatic > Freshwater > Lake | place: Spain... | reverse complement strand
ATTTTTCGCAATATCTGATAATAAAAAAACTCGCTGCCCTTAACAAAAACGTTTGTGTTGTGGGCGATGATGCCCAGAGTATTTATTCATTCCGTGGAGCAAAAATTGAAAATATATTGAACTTTAAATCAGATTATCCGGATTATAAATTGTTTAAACTTGAGCAAAACTACCGTTCTACCCAAACTATTGTGAATGCCGCAAATAGTATTATTGCCCTTAATAAAAACCAGATCCACAAAAAAGTATTTTCGAAAAATGCTGTTGGGGATAAGATAAAAATTATTAAAGCTTCAACTGATTCAGAGGAAGGATTTATCGTTGCTAACATGATCCTCGATAATTCACTGGTCAGTCATAATCATTACAGCGATATTGCAGTTCTGTACAGGATAAATGCACAATCAAGAATCTTCGAGGAAGCATGCAGGAAAAGAAATATTCCTTATAAAATATACGGAGGTATTTCTTTTTATCAGAGAAAGGAAATAAAAGACCTTATTGCATATTTCCGGTTAACGGTAAATAATAATGATGAAGAATCATTTCGCAGGGTTTTGAATTATCCCATCCGTGGAATCGGTAAAACAACCTTATCAAAAATTGAGGAGTATTCATTTGAAAATGATATAAATATCTGGGATGTTATAACTGATTCAAATATCAGTAAACTTGGGTTTAATTCAGGTACAATCTCAAAAATTAAAAATTTTACCGGATTAATCACAAGTTTTTCGTCACAGGTAAAGGATACAGACGCATTTGAGGTGGCAACACAGATCGCTGCCCTTACCGGGATACTTAAAGAACTGCATAATGATAAATCTCCTGAAAGCCTCAGTAAGTTTGAAAATATAAGGGAGCTTCTAAATGGGATAAAAGAATTTACGATATCACATAATGAACCGGAAGAAAAAACGCTTGATAAATATCTCGAAAATATTTCCCTGCTTACAGATCAGGATACGGAAAAAGAAGATGATAAAGATAAGGTAACGCTGATGACTATTCATTCTGCAAAAGGATTGGAATTTAAACGTATATATATAGTCGGGGTAGAGGAGAATTTATTTCCATCGCCGCTGTCACTCGGAAGTCAGCAGGAAATTGAAGAAGAACGGCGGCTGTTTTATGTTGCATTAACCCGGGCAAAGGATCATGCAGTAATTTCATATGCAAAATCACGCTTTCAGTGGGGTAACCTTTTAAGTTGTGCCCCAAGCCGTTTCATTGAAGAGATAGATAAACAATATCTTGATTTACCTGAAGATGATTCATATGATTACATGAATACCCGTGATACTTTATCTTTTGATGATGAGAGATCAAAATATTTTATCAGGCATAATGAGCATCCCGGTAAACAAAACCTGCTAAAACCAAAAAAAATAATTCCCCAAACTATTTCTGACAATTTTATCAGTGTTGAAAAGACTAAAAGAACGCTTCCGGGAAAAGGTACATACGATTCAAACAACGGGAATATTAAACCGGGAACAAAGGTTATACACGATCGTTTTGGTACAGGCGAGGTACTTAATGTTGAAGGTAAATCACCCAATGAAAAAGCTACAATATTTTTCTATAATTCCGGGCAGCAAAAACAGATACTTCTTAAATTTGCTAATCTTACTATTACAAAATAATTAACATTTGTTATTATGCACATTATAAATGTCATAATTATTTACAGACAAGTTTTATTAACACAAGGAAATGAAAGATTGACATAATTATTATATTAATTAATATATTTGCCGGATTAAAATCAACTAAATTATTAATCTTTAAAAATTATAATTATGATTAGTGATAATATTAGAAAGTTGTTGAAAGAAAATAAATTAACAGCAACAAATTTATGCAATCAGATTGGTATTGCTCAAAATACATATTACATAGGAATGAGAAATAACCATTTCAAAGCAGAAACACTTTTAAAGATTGCGTCAGTATTACATGTCCCGGTTTCAGAAATTACCGGCGGTACAGAACCTGAAAAGCCCGGTACAAAAGAAGAAACAAAGAAAAAGAGAGGAAGAAAAGGACAGGCTTCCAAAACAAAGGTAGTAAAAGAGAAAAAGATAACAGTCGCAGAAGTAAAAGAAAAAAAGCCCAGAAAAGCAAGAACTGTTAAGGTTGAAAAGCCCGTAAAACCTGCAAGCATTGATACCACAGATAAAGAAATAAAAATGTTATCAATGGAATTGCTGTACCTAAAGCAGTTACTTAAAGCAAAAGACGAGTTAATAGACCTTCTGAAACAGAGATTGTAATTAAATCATATTTTATAATTAAGCAATCTGACTATTTTAAACAGCAGAGAATACTAACCAAAAACATCAATTAACCTTCTTTGCGTTTATTATGATTACCATGCCGTTATTAGGTTTATATGATTATAAAGGTAAGTTTTTCTACATATATTATTTCCGGAAAACGGAATAAATTAGTTTATGTTTATAGATAAAGATTATAACACTCAGCGCAAAAAATTAGTACTTCCGGAGTACGGAAGGACGGTTTTTAAAATGGTTCAATTTTGTAAATCTGTTAAAGACAGGGATTTGCGAAATGCAGTAGCTAAAGAAATTATTATTGTAATGGGGGGTATGTTTCCGCACCTTCGTGATGTTCCAGATTTTAAACATAAACTATGGGATCATCTGTATATTATGTCTGACTTTGATCTGGATATTGATTTTCCTTACCCGACTCCTGAACCGTCGAGCTTATACGAGAAGCCAAAGCGTATACCATATCCTCCGTCACAAATAAAATACCGGCATTACGGAAAAGTGATGGAGCTTATGATTGAAAAAGCATCTCAGTTTGAAGATAATGATAAAAAGCAGATTCTTATTGAGCAGCTTGCCAACCATATGAAAAAGTCATACCTGACATGGAACCGTGAGTCAGTTGAAGATAGTATGATCATTGAGAATATGCGGGAGTTATCGGGGGGTAAAATCAATGCAACGAATATTAAACTTCTCGACAGTAAAGATTTTCCCAAGAAGCAAAAACCAAAGGAAAAAGAAAAAGGAAGGAATAAAAAACGCAATCCCAGAAGCCAGCAGAACAATAATCCGGGTTATTTAAACAACTATTAATTCTCTTTTGCATGGCCACTTTTGAGATAGAAGGAGGTTACCATTTAAATGGAGAGTTATATCCCCAGGGAGCAAAAAACGAAGCACTGCAGGTCTTATGTGCAGTATTTCTTACCAGCGAAAAAGTAAGGATAAGCAATATACCTGATATCAGGGACGTAAGCAAACTCATTGAATTGCTCAGTGACATGGGTGTGTCTGTCATCAGGAATGCTGATCATGATTACACATTCTGTGCGGAAAAAGTCAACATCGATTACCTTCAGACAGAATTATTCAGGACACAGGCCTCCGGATTAAGGGGTTCCATTATGATCATTGGTCCCTTACTTGCCCGGTTTGGGAAAGCATATATACCCAAGCCTGGCGGTGATAAAATTGGCCGCCGGAGATTGGACACACATTTTATCGGCTTTCAGAAGCTGGGTGCACATTTTGATTTTGATACAGAAGAAAGTTTTTACCGGATTGAAGCATCTAAACTAAATGGTACATATATCCTTCTTGACGAAGCATCGGTAACAGGAACTGCAAATTTACTAATGGCTGCGGTACTTGCAAAAGGACGAACCATATTATATAATGCCGCATGTGAACCATATGTTCAGCAACTTTGCCATATGCTGAAAAGAATGGGTGCGAAAATTTCAGGTATAGGTTCTAACCTGTTAACTGTTGAAGGTGTTGTTACTTTGTCGGGATGCGAACATGTAATCCTGCCTGATATGATTGAAATAGGAAGTTTTATTGGCCTTGCTGCAATGACTCAGTCAGAAATTACTATTAAAAATGTTTCTTATGAAAATCTTGGTATTATTCCTGATTCTTTCAGAAGATTAGGTATTAAACTTGAAAGATCGGGCGACGATATTCTTATTCCATACCAGGAAGAATACGAAATTGAAACGTTTATTGATGGCTCCATCATGACCATAGCCGATGCTATCTGGCCCGGCCTTACACCCGACCTACTCAGCATTTTCCTTGTTGTGGCAACACGGGCAAAAGGAAGTGTCCTCATTCACCAGAAAATGTTTGAAAGCCGTTTGTTTTTTGTTGATAAGCTAATTGATATGGGCGCACAGATTATTCTCTGTGATCCTCACAGGGCAACTGTAATAGGCCTTGAAAATAAAACACGCCTCAGGGGTACTGTAATGACATCACCCGACATAAGGGCAGGTGTGGCATTGCTGATCGCATCACTTTCGGCAACTGGTAAAAGCCTTATTCATAATATTGAACAAATCGACCGTGGCTATGAGAGAATTGATGAACGTCTGAATAAAATAGGAGCGCATATAAAGAGAATAAATACTTAAATTGTAAAATGTACGTTTTTTATTTCCTTTGAATAAATTTATTATGATGAATAAAATAAAAATTATTTTACTGTCATCAATGATACTGATTGGTATTGTTGGATTTGTGAATATAAATAAATTTGATTCAGGTTCACAAAAGGAAGAACCTAAAGTTGGCCTTGAAGTTGGCAATAAAGCTCCTGAGTTGGTTTATAATAATCCTGAAGGAAAACCTGTCAGCCTGTCGTCTTTAAAGGGGAAAATGGTACTCATTGATTTCTGGGCTTCGTGGTGCCGTCCTTGCAGAATGGAAAATCCCACCGTTGTGAAAGCTTATAACGAGTATAAAGATTTGAAATTTAAAAGCGGGAAGGGCTTTACGGTTTACGGCGTTTCATTGGACAGGGATAAAGATGCCTGGATAAAAGCAATTAAGGCTGACAACCTTACCTGGGATTCACATGTTAGTGATTTGTTGCAATGGAAATCTGAAGGTGCTGCAATATACGGTGTCAGAAGTATTCCATCAAATGTTCTTATTGATGGTGAGGGAATAATTATAGCAAAGAACCTGAGAGGCCAGAATCTTATGATAACACTTGAAAGCCTTCTTGCTAAAAGAAGATAGTATTTTAACAGTATCTTTTTCGCATTTTTATCGGGCAAAGACAGAAGTTTTCTTCTGTCTTTGCTTTTTATAGTTGATAGTTATATGTAATTCAATATATGCGAATCATTTAACATATGACAGAAAATCCGGATTATACTATTGTGAAATGACCGGTCTACGGTGAATATATTAATGCCGCAAAAACATAAAATTTCAAAATATTAATCATATTGAAATATATTTTTACAATAACATGTATGCAAAAACTTATGCCAAAATGACAATAATAATACATGGCAGATTATTTGCAATGCAGCATCTTAAAATTATGTAAAATAAAGAAATTCAAAATATTATAAGCTATGGCCAGAAAAAAGGATAATAAACTCAACGATCAGGAAGCTGTCAGGGAGATTTCAGACGATCCGGTAACAAAAGAAGATAAAGGAACCTCCGGGAATTCTGAAATAAAAGAAAATGAACAGGTTGAAGAAATGAAAATTGAGGATCGTTTTGCTGAACTACAGGATAAGTATTTGCGTTTGTCAGCCGAATTCGACAACTACAGAAAAAGAACCCTAAAGGAAAAAATGGAATTAATCAAAACAGCCGGTGAAGATATACTGGTAAATATTCTTCCGGTTGTTGATGATTTTGAACGAGCCATGAAATCAATGAACAACGCCACTGAATTATCATCAGTAAAAGAGGGAGTAGAACTGATTTATAATAAATTCATTGAGTACCTCCGCCAACATGGTGTTAAAGCTATTGAATCTGACAGTAAGGAATTGAATACTGACATTCATGAAGCCGTTACAAAAATTCCTGCACCTTCGGCCGACCTGAAGGCTAAAATTGTCGATACTATTCAAAAAGGTTATTATTTAAACGAAAAAGTCATAAGGTACGCAAAAGTCGTTGTCGGGGAATGAAATGAGTGTGTTTTATTGATATTATAAAATAATCTAATCTAATCTAATAGCTACTCAACATAAAGACCTGCAAATTAGAATGACTAAAAAAAATATTTAAATGGCAAAAAGAGACTATTACGAGATTCTTGAGGTTCAGAAAAATGCTACTAAGGATGAAATCAAGAAATCCTACCGGAAGCAGGCATTGAAATATCATCCCGATAAAAATCCCGGTAACAAGGCTGCCGAGGAGAAATTCAAGGAGGCAGCCGAAGCATATGAAGTACTTGGAGATGATGAAAAACGCAGGAGATATGATCAGTACGGACATGCCGGCCTGGGGGGAAATTCAGGATTCTCAGGTTCAGGAATGACTATAGAAGATATATTCTCGCATTTCGGGGATATTTTCGGTGACAGTATGTTTGGCGATTTTGGAGGATTTGGTCGTTCCAGGGGGGGATCAAGAAGGGTGAACAAAGGTTCAAACCTGAGAGTAAAAGTGAAACTGAATCTGAAAGAGATTGTAGAAGGAGTAGAAAAAAAGATTAAAGTTCAGAAATATGTAACGTGCAATACCTGCCATGGCAGCGGAGCATCCGGCAATTCTGCATTTACTACCTGTTCAACCTGCAATGGTAATGGGCAGGTGACACGCATTACCAGTTCTTTCTTTGGTATGCAGATGCAGACTACTACTACCTGTCCATCCTGTGATGGAGAAGGAAGACAGATTTCCTCGAAATGCACTTCTTGCTATGGTGAGGGAATAGTTAAAGATGAAGAAGTTATAAGTATAAGAATTCCGGCAGGTGTGGCAGGAGGGATGCAGCTATCGGTAAGCGGCAAAGGAAATGCAGCACGTCAGGGTGGAATAAACGGTGATCTGCTTGTAATGATTGAAGAAGAGAAGCATCCTGAATTAGTAAGAAATGAATCAGACCTGTTATATAATTTGTTTATCAGCTTTCCTGATGCAATATTGGGAACAGCTATTGAAGTACCTACTGTTGAAGGCAGGGTGAAAGTTAAAATTGATGCCGGTACGCAGCCGGGAAAAGTTCTTCGTTTGCGCGGAAAAGGGGTGCCTGATGTTAATGGGTATGGCCGGGGTGACTTATTAGTAAACATAAATGTATGGGTGCCTAAAAGCCTGTCGAAGGAAGAAAAAAAGATATTCGAAAAATTCCAGGATTCCCAGAGTTTTGCTCCTCATCCAACCGATGCGGAACGTAATGTCTTTCACAGGATGAAAAATATTTTATAGAATACAATTGTATAACTATATCGAAAAGGTATTTAGGCTATTGGTGCTTTTGCATTCAGGAAAATGATAACCTGGTACTTTCAAAATAATCACAAATCATTAATTTTTATTTTATTTCTCTTCATTACCTGAAAACCTTAACCCGAAAACCTTCCGACTAAACCCCTAAATCCATTAATAATTGCCGGAGACCTTACACATATTACATTCAAATAAAAAACTCAGGTATATTGTATTAATCTTCATTGTCCTGTCCCTGTTAATTCTGTTATTATTTATTTTAAGGAACACAATATTAAACATTGTTACCGACAAAAAACTTGATGAATTCCGAAGGGAATACCATTTAGAAATTAAGATTGAATCATTGAAATTCAGTGGTCTTTCAGGAATTTCGCTTAACAATGCTGTAATTATTCCGGAAAAAGGCGACACACTGCTGAAGTTTGGTAATGCTACTGCAAGATTTAATTTCTGGAAAGCTCTTACCGGCAGAATCAGTCTTGATAATTATTCAATGTCGGATGTGTATGTCGTTTTTTTTCGTAACGACAGCACTGATAATTACCTTTTTTTGCTTAATAACTATCAGCCGGATTCAGCACAAATAGCAAATGATATTCATGTAAAACCTGATGAAGACGATCCGCAGATTTCTGATAAGGTTAACAGGATAATGACTTTAATTTTTAATATCCTCCCGGCAAAGATGCAACTTACTAATGTTAATATATGTGCCGATATCAATCATCACTGTTTCTCATTTCATATTGACAAATTTGAAATAGAAGACCATAATTTCAGTTCGGTTCTTAATGTTTCCGAAATGGACAAAGTTTCGAAATGGTATTACCGGGGTTCCATTAACAGAAATGAACGAAATTGTGAAATATTTTTAGCTTCTGCTGACTCTCAGAAAATTGTATTGCCATACCTGGGAGAAAAATGGGATCTGCATATTTCTTTTGATAGCCTTGATTTTAAATTCAGGGCAGGGGATATAAAAAATGATCTTATTAATCTGAGCGGGTTGGCATCAGTTCATGGCCTGACAGTTAATCATCCCAGAATAGCTTCGGATGATGTTATTCTTAGTAATTCATCAGTCAGTTATCATATTAATATCGGTCAGGATAAACTTGAACTCGACAGTGCTTCAGCAATCACCCTAAATAGTATTACATTGCACCCGTGGATTGAGTATAAACCATTTCCTGAAGCTCAGTTACATGTAAGGCTGAATAAGCCTGATTTTCCTGCGGATGACTTATTCGGATCATTGCCTTCTGGTTTCTTCAACAATCTTGCAGGGATTAGAACGCAGGGTGAATTATCTTTTAAACTTGACTTTTTCATTGATATGCAACAACCCGATTCGGTAAAGCTGCAATCTGAGCTAAAACGGCATAATTTCAGAATAATTAAATATGGAAATACAGATTTTTCAGTACTTAACGACACCTTTAGCTATACTGCATACGAAAAAGGGATCCCTGTAAGAACTTTCTTTATTGGGCCACCAAACCGTGAGTTCAGAACACTCGACCGGATATCGGATTATCTGAAAGACGCTGTAATAATTTCTGAAGACGGAGGATTTTATAACCACAGAGGATTTATTTCTGATGCAATTAAGGAATCAATTGCAGAAAATGTAAAAAAGAAACGTTTTGCAAGAGGGGGGAGTACTATTTCTATGCAACTGGTTAAGAATGTTTTTCTTAGCCGAAATAAAACAGTCGCCAGGAAACTTGAGGAAATGCTTATAGTCTGGCTTATCGAGAATAATGGAATATGTTCAAAAGATAGGATGTATGAGGTTTATCTTAACATTATCGAATGGGGGCCTTTAATATATGGTGCAAATGAAGCAAGCGAATATTATTTTAATAAAGATGCAATGCAGCTTGACCTGAACGAAGCAATTTTCCTTGCCAGTATCATTCCCAGACCAAAATGGTTCAGGTATTCATTTAACGGTGAAGGCCATTTAAGAGATTATCTGGCAAATTACTTCAGACTGGTTTCTTCAAAGATGCTGCGTAAGGAAATGATAGAACAGGAAGAATATGATAATTTGTTGTTTGATGTAACTCTTACCGGCAAAGCCAAAGAGTTATTGAAGATAACTGATACAATTCCTGCAGATTCACTCCGGGATTGGGAATTATTAAGAACAACTGAATAAATACCTTCCCGATTCACTTACACCATAAATATAATTGCTGAAAATCATGTTGTATGCCGAAATTGTTTTTGCAATTGTTCCCGAGGCACCACCTGCCTGAAAGAATGACCGGGCCACTTCCTGCCCTCAGCCGATTTCTGCAAATGATCCGAAAATTGTACCGTTCAGGTTTATAGCCAGCGCTTTACGATCGGGTGTTAAAATTGCTTCTTCCATAAAATATTATTTCATCACAAACTTAGAACATTTGTTGCAATGGTTAATGTTTTTTGTAATTTTGAAACATAAATTAATAATAAATAATTTACAGATGAACGAAATAAGGATACTTGGGCTAAGTGTTTTCGATCGTATCAAAGAAGCTGGCAAGACACAAAAAATCCTTTCAAAATATGCAGACATAATAAAAACAAGACTTGGCTTTCATGAAGTGAGCGAAGATGTTGCAAGTCGCCATGGATTCATCATTCTGGAGCTTTCGGGAAACAATAAAGAATGGGATAAACTTGAAACAGAGTTATCAGAGATTGGAGGATTACAAACAAAACAGATGAGTTTTAACATTTAAAAAATCAGATATGAATAATAATGATATAAGAATACTGGGTGTTTTAATTCGCGACAGGGAAAATAAATCACAATCAGTTCAAAATCTGCTTACAAAATATGGTTGTTCAATAAAAACCAGACTGGGACTTCATGAAGTGGATAACGTCAGTTGCAGCTCATGTGGTCTGATGATACTTGAACTGATAGGCGACAAGTCCGAAATGGAAAAACTGGAAAATGAATTAATAAAAATTGAAAATGTGGAAGTCCAAAAAATGATCTTCGATTTATAATGCAATTTTATTGTGGCCGGAAAAAGTAAAAAAAAACCTGAAATATGGACTCCTGAGTTTTCCGGTAAAAACCGGTTGCCATTTGTTTCTTCAACCATCTCCGCCGGTTTTCCTTCACCTGCCGATGATTACCTGGAACAGAAATTAGATTTGAACGACCTGTTGGTAAGACATCCATCTGCTACATTTTTTGTCAAAGCAAAAGGTACTTCAATGATCAACGCAGGAATACACGATGGAGATATTCTGGTTGTTGACCGGTCACTTGCTCCAGGAAACAAATCAATTGTGATAGGGGTTGTGGATGGGGAATTCACGGTAAAACGCATTTTGAAAGATGGGGCGAGACTCTTTCTTCTGCCCGAGAATGATGAATTTAAGAAAATTGAAATAACAAAGGAAATGGACTTCAGTATCTGGGGAGTTGTCAGCCATGTAATTCATAAAGTCTGATTTTCTACCTCTTATTTTTTTATTTTGCAAATAATAAAAAATCAATCATTTATGAATCCTGCCACCAGATCAGGTTTCCCTGTGTATTATGCCTGGGTATTAATTATAGATGCATAAATACGTGGAATCGGATTCAATAATCAGTTGAAACTTGCAGTTGGCCTCAACATGAAAAGATTCGTTTTTTACAAAATCTTTCCATTCATTACTGCCGGGTAGCTTAACCCTGAGCTTTCCTGATAATACCGTCATGAATTCTTTTGAAGATGTTCCGAATTCATATTCTCCCTTTGCCATTACACCAATTGTTGCAGGCATTCCGTCACAGGTGAAGGAAATTGATTTAACATTTCCTCCGAAATACTCATTTACTTTAAACATATTTTTTTTTACAAACATACATTTAATCCTCAAAAAGAAGAATATCTGCTGTCCCGAAAGGGGCTTTTAAAATTTCCTGCAAAAAAATCGATGATTTAACCGATCACTATTTCAACATCATCGTAAATTATTATTTTTGTGACAAATATGAAAGAAATCAGGCAAATATTATTTGCATTTATTTTAATTGCTTTAAGTAAATTCCTTTACTGTCAGGTTGACAACAGTATTTTTTCCTGTCCGGTTCCTCAATTACAACACGAACCACATTTACTTTATTTTCATTTTGATAACCTTAATTTTTTTAAGAATAATGAATACTTCAATAAAACTGAAGAGGGAAAAACACTAATAGGATATTATTTTACACCGACTCTTGATTTTTATGTATCGGATAAGACAATGATAAGGGGAGGGGTTAATCTGTTAAAATATTCGGGAACATCGGGGTTTGGAAAATTTCAGCCGGTTTTTTCTATATACCATGCGTTGAGTAAGAATTTCTGCTTAGTCTTTGGAAGCCTCGAATCATCATTATTTCATGTGTTGCCCGAGCCTATGTTCAGTTTTGACCGCCTTATTGAGCATCACCTGGAAAATGGCCTCCAGTTTATATTTAATGATACAATCATTTATTCTGATACTTGGCTGAACTGGGAAAAATTCATTGTTGACAATGATCATGAACAGGAGAGGTTTACTGCGGGTACTTCTGAACGTTTTCGTATTATTAAAATTAACAACCTGGATATATCTCTTCCCGTTGCAATTACATTTAAGCACAGGGGTGGCCAGGTAAATAAATCAGGTAAAACGATACAGACTATTACAAACAGTTTTACCGGTTTGAGTTTTGAATATCATCCACCTGACTGTGCTGGCAGAATAAACTCCTTAAATTTTGATTGTAACTTATATGGCTTCAAGGATTTATCACCCAATCACGAATTGCCTTTTACTGAAGGATATGCAACCTATATAACAGCAGGCATGAGAACAAATTGCATTAATATTTCAGCCGGTTACTGGAACGTATGGCATTATTATTCACCCCTTGGAGAACCTTTGTTTCAATCAGTATCGCTGATCACACCCCATTATACTGATAATAATAAAATCCTTGCCACAGGTAAAATTCACTATCAGAAAATGATATTAAAAAAATGTGCTATTATTTTAAGGTTTGAGTCGTATTACGACATGGGAAATGACATATTTGATTTTTCATATAGCATGTATTTGAAAATTAATACTGAAATCTTCCTGAAAAGAATCACCAATAATTGAAATGAAAATTTTCGGATTAACAGGATATCCACTATCACATTCATTCTCAAGGACTTTTTTCCGGAATAAATTTCAGGTTCTGGGCCTTGCTGATCATAAATATGAAAATTTCCCTGCCGGCAATGTGGGGAAAGTAGTCCGGATCATAACCGACAATCCTGATCTTTACGGATTAAATGTTACAATACCGCTAAAAGAAAAAATAATTCGGGTATTAAATGAAATGGATACTGTTGCAGAAAAAATTCAGGCTGTAAATACAATTAAAATCGAACGCGTTAAAACAGGAGTTAAACTCACAGGATTTAACACTGATGCACATGCATTTACAAAATCAATAATATCAGTTATTAATAAAAGTCATGATCATGCATTGATCCTAGGGACCGGTGGTGCTGCAAAAGCTGTTGGTTATTCACTTACAAACCTGGGAATAAAATATTTGTCTGTATCACGTACCCACGTTTCACAATCAGTTATTTCCTATAATGCCCTGATTCCGGAAATAATTCAAAAGTACAAACTGATAATTAATGCCACACCTGTTGGGATGTTCCCTGATGTTGACCATTGCCCGGATATTCCATACAAGTATATTGGAAAAGAACATTTACTTTTTGATCTCATATATAATCCCGGAGAAACTTTATTTATAAAGAATGGAAAGGCAAGAGGGGCGCAAACCATGAACGGAATTGAAATGCTTTATCTACAAGCCGAAGAATCGTGGAAAATCTGGAATGCCTGAGAATATAATTATTAAAGTTCGCCATAATCAGGGATTTCACTGCTGAACCGGTAGCTTTTGGTTTCAGTATCCATGATGCAGCAAAAATGCGTTAATCCATTGGTAATTATTAGATAAGAAACACTAAGTTTCATGTTATAAACGGCAATCTGGTCGAACACTTTACCGGAAATTTTAACTGACGGAGATTTACATTCTACTATTAACCGTGCAACCCCCTGATTGTTGAACAAAACAATATCACAGCGCTTGTTCAGTTTGTTCAGTTTAAGGTTCATTTCAACAGCAATAAGCGACCTGGGATAATTTTTAAAATTCACAAGGTAATTGACAAAATGTTGACGGACCCATTCCTCGGGAGTCAATTGGACATATTTTTTTCTTATTTCATCAAAAATTAGGTTTCTTTGTCCTGAAGATTTTATTTTATATGAATACGACGGTAGATTTAATGTTTCCATACCGTGCAAAAATACCCGATTAATTTATTAAAAATAAAATCTTTGCCATTTTCATGTAATATTTTACGTAATTTAAAACCTGGTATTTACTTAGGCCGATTAGCTGATGGCTTTCAGGATTCAGCCTGTCAACCCTTAAGTTTTTAATACATTATACCGACAATTTTTTAATTGCAAAATATTAATTTACGATATAATAACAGCTTTTCGCAGAAAATGTAAGTAACGTCTTGACAACAAAAAAAGAAATAGTAGACAACTGGCTTCCCAGGTATACAGGCCGCAAGCTGGAAGATTTTACCAGCCATATAATACTTGTAAACTTCAGCAGATATCTTGAAATATTTGCACATAATTTTAATGTTCCGATAATTGGTGAAGATCGCACTATGCCAAATGCTTCTGCAAACGGAATTACAATAATACATTTTGGTATGGGTAGTGCAAATGCTGCTACTATAATGGACCTGCTCAGTGCTGTTCACCCCAGGGCTGTGTTGTTTCTTGGAAAGTGCGGTGGCCTGAAAAAGAAAATAAAGGTTGGCGATTTGATATTGCCTATTGCAGCTATTCGTTCAGAGGGAACTTCAAATGATTATCTGCCGCCTGAAATACCTGCGCTTCCTGCATTCAGTCTACAGCGATCAGTTTCGACAACTGTACGAAATTATAAAAAGGATTACTGGACAGGTACTGTTTATACAACAAATAAGAGAGTGTGGGAATACGATGCAAGGTTTAAGAAGTACCTGCGCAAAACCCGTTCAATGGCAATAGATATGGAATCTGCAACTATTTTTATTGTAGGTTTTGCCAATGAAATTCCAAGCGGGGCATTGCTGCTTGTATCCGACCAACCTATGATTTCAGCAGGTATCAAAACAGAGGAAAGTGATCATGAAGTTACAAGAAAGTATGTGGAAGAGCACCTTGCAATTGGAATTGATGCCCTGCTTGAACTGGTAAATAACGGATTATCAGTAAAGCATCTGAAATTCTGACCACTAATCACAATTTACCAATCACTAATTTTCATGCCATTAATCAGAATTATTGAACTATCAAGAGTGTTCAGAAAAAGCAAAGTTACCATTCCTGCCCTGAACAATTTGAACCTTGAGATAAATGAAGGTGAATTCATTTCAATTATCGGGAGGTCAGGCTCAGGTAAATCTACCTTGCTTAACCTGCTGGGAGGTCTTGATACTGCAACTTCCGGCAAGATAATATTTCAGGAAAAGGAAATTTCGGGAATGAGCCGCCGGGACCTGGCATTGTACCGCCGGTTTTCGGTTGGAATGATTTTTCAGTCCTTTAATCTTATCGGTAGCCTGTCAGCCTGGAAAAATGTTGAATTATCTTTGATATTTGGAGAGTATCCTTTGCATAAGAGGAGGGAACGTGCTGTTGAATTGCTCAGGCAAGTGGGCATGGAGTCGCGCAAGGATCACCTGCCATCGGAGCTTTCGGGTGGTGAAGCACAGAGGGTGGCAATTGCCCGTGCTCTGGCAAATAATCCAAAAGTAATTCTTGCGGATGAACCCACCGGAAATCTTGATAACTCCACATCAGAGGATATTATCCGGCTACTTTGTGACATGAACAGACAGAAAGGAATTACTGTGATAATGGTAACTCACGACAGGGAAACCGCCGAATCAGTATCACGCAGGATTATCCGGCTTTCCGATGGACAGATTGCAGAAATTAAAAACCTTGATAATAACTACCAGTCATGAAAGCATATGATATCATCCGGGCAGGGATTTCGAATCTTTGGCATACCAGACTCAGAGCAATTCTTACCATTTTGGGCGTTGTTATAGGTATTGCGGCTTTGACTTCACTTGTTTCATTCGGGACAGGAATGCAAAAAAACCTTTCAGACACATTTACTAAGAATGATTTGTTTACCAGTTTACGTGTCAGTACAATCTCTGAGGATGAATTACAATCTTCAGGTCAGGCCGTTAAGAAGGAAAAGGACAGTACGGAAGTATCGTTAAACGAGAAAGCAATAAAAAGCATAAGGGAACTGCCCGGAGTGGAGATAGCATTTCCCGAAATACGTTTCGCGGCAACGGTTTCTATAGGCACAAAAGAAAATAAGGAATATATAAGTGTGTTACCTGCAAAAATGGGAGGCTATTCACCATATAACAGGCTCGTTGCCGGAAAGTTCTTTGAATCAGACACCTCTGCTTCAGTAGTTGTATCAGAAGCGTTCTTAAAATCAATAGGGATCATTGCCGGAGATATAAAGTATATGCCTGTCGTTAACAGGAAAGATTCAGATGCTGGTTTAAGAGTATTGCCTTATGACAGCATAATAGGCAGAGATGTAATTATCACGACTGCAGTTTTCGGTTTTCAAAGGATACTTGTACCAGGAGCATTTAATGTTAACCGCAATTCAACAAAGCTTAAGATTTCAGGGATATCCAGGTTTAATTCACCTTTCGGCAATAATCTTTTCACCGGCAATATTATTATTCCGCCAGGTATCGCATCCCGTATACCCCGGATTGATTTTAATTCGGTATGGGATCTGATGGATAATAAAAGCGGGGAAAAAACTTATGCATCGGTTTATGTCCGGTTGGATGACCTCAGGCACATGAAACCTGTACAAGAGAAAATCAAAAAAATGGGTTTTAAAGTTTATTCATTTTCCGACCAGCTGAAAGAGATTCGCAGGGGCTTTCTGATTGTGAACAGTATTCTGGGAGCAGTTGGCACTATAGCATTGATAGTTGCTGCTCTGGGGATTATAAATACAATGCTGATGTCGGTAATTGAACGTACACGTGAAATAGGTATAATGAAAGCTGTGGGAG
>Ga0247841_10007361_pt1 | contig 16408 bp, 11 predicted proteins | sample LaCruzMarch2015__2_FD_192410 | JGI IMG/M metagenome (GOLD analysis project Ga0247841, IMG submission 192410) | Freshwater microbial communities from meromictic Lake La Cruz, Castile-La Mancha, Spain - LaCruzMarch2015_18m | ecosystem: Environmental > Aquatic > Freshwater > Lake | place: Spain... | reverse complement strand
TATTTAATTACTTCGCTGACCACGCCGGCACCAACAGTTCTGCCGCCTTCACGTATTGCGAACCTTAGTTCCTTCTCCATTGCGATCGGGCAGATCAGCTCGATCTCTAATCCAACGTTATCCCCGGGCATAACCATCTCTACGCCTGCTGGCAACGTCGTAACTCCAGTAACGTCTGTCGTTCTAAAATAGAACTGCGGTCTATAACCATTAAAGAACGGTGTGTGTCTGCCGCCCTCTTCCTTGCTCAATATATACACCTGACCTTTGAACTTTGTGTGAGGAGTTATACTGCCCGGCTTTGCTAACACTTGCCCGCGCTCTACTTCTTCCTTCTTTGTTCCTCTCAGCAAGCATCCAACGTTGTCGCCAGCCTCGCCGTAATCAAGAAGCTTTCTGAACATCTCAACCCCAGTTACTACTGTCTTCAATGTCGGGTGTATACCTACTATCTCCATTTCTTCGCCAATCTTCACCTGGCCTCTCTCTATTCTGCCCGTTACAACTGTTCCTCTTCCAGATATCGAGAACACGTCCTCGACTGGCATCAAGAACGGTTTGTCTTTGTCTCTCTGTGGTGTTGGTATGTAACTATCTACAGCCTCGAGAAGAGCCATGATACTAGCTTTTCCTTCTGGTGTCCCTTCCAGCGCCTTTAACGCACTGCCTCTAACTATCGGGATCGTGTCGCCTGGGAAATTATACTTTGTCAAAAGTTCTCTTAACTCCAACTCAACAAGCTCGAGAAGTTCTGGGTCGTCGACCATATCTACCTTATTCAAATAAACAACTATTGCAGGCACGCCAACCTGTCTTGCCAACAGAATATGTTCTCTTGTCTGAGGCATAGGGCCGTCTACTGCGCTGACAACCAATATCGCTCCGTCCATCTGGGCAGCTCCGGTTATCATGTTCTTAATATAATCCGCATGCCCCGGGCAATCTACGTGCGCGTAGTGACGGTTCTTGGTCGCGTACTCCACGTGCGCTGTCGCGATAGTTATACCCCTCTCTCTCTCTTCTGGAGCGTTATCTATCTGGTCGAACGATTTATATTCCGCCAAACCTTGTTCAGCCAACGTCTTAGTGATCGCCGCTGTCAGCGTCGTCTTACCATGATCTACGTGGCCTATCGTTCCCACGTTCACATGCGGTTTGGTCCTCTCAAATTTCTTCTTTGCCATACTTTTCTTCTCCTCTTCAGCGACTTATTTTTTATGCACGCTGAAACTTAAAATCATACCTTGGCCCAAAAGGGCAACCCAATTTACAGAATTTTCAAAAAAAACGCAAGCTATTAGTTAAAAATAATTGACAGGGTTGATAATAACCTTGGAAATGGCTTCTGGTACGGGTTTGTACTCCTTGAACTCCATGGTGTAAGTACCACGGCCCTGGGTCAAAGACCTTAAATCAGTGGAATAACCGAACATTTGGGCCAATGGGACCGTAGCATCCACGAACCGCAAGCTACCCCTCATCCCCATCTCAAGGACCTTGCCTCTCCTTGCGCCGAGGTCACTCATGACGTCACCGACGTATTCCTCAGGCACGACGATCTCAACACTCATAATAGGCTCGAGCAATACCGGAGATCCCTGCATGTATGCATCCCTGAAAGCCATGGATGACGCGGCCGACAAAGCACCCTCAACACCCTCCTGGTCCAGAAAATCAACTTTCTTCACAGTAACGTGTATGCCATAGGCAGGATAACCGGCGAGGCTCCCTGAGGTAGAGGCATCTTTCAGCGACTTAATTACATTATTCTTCCTCTCGTTAGTAAGGTTCATGACCGATGGATCTATGTCGCACGACAGGGTTTCCGCTTTCTCCGACGGCCTTAATTCCAATCTGACGGATGCAAAATATCTTTTACCGTTAATATCTTTATCAAAATCGACCACAGCCTCGGATATTTTTGTTATTGTTTCTCGGTAAGCGACCTGAGGCTTGCCTACCTTTGCGGACACCTTGAACTCACGGAGCAACCTGTCAACAATAATTTCAAGATGAAGCTCGCCCATACCGGAGATTATCAACTGGCCGGTTTCCTTATCAACAGCGACGAGGAATGTGGGATCCTCCATTGTAAGGCGCGCGAGACTGTCGTTAAGCTTTACCTCGTCAGCTTTTGTCTTTGGTTCTATAGCGACGAAGATAACAGGCTCAGGAAATTCTATCTTTTCGAGTAACACAGGATGCTTGTCGTTGCAAAGTGTGTCCCCCGTCGTAGTTAATCTCAATCCAACGAGTGCGACTATCTCTCCGGCATGAGCGGATTTCCTTTCCTCTCTCTTGTTGGAATGCATTAAAAGTATTTTTGATATCCTTTCTCTTTTTTCCTTTGCAGAATTATAGACGCTGCTTCCGACCTCGAATTTCCCTGAGTATAGCCTCACAAAAGTAAGCTGGCCGGCAAATGTATCGTTCGCGATCTTAAAAGCTATTGCAGAAAGGTGTTCGTCCGTCTTGGGTTGAAAAGTTATTTTCTTTTCATGGTTCTCAGGATCCATACCTACTACAGCGCCCCTGTCAGCCGGCGCCGGGAGGAGGCTTACTACAGCGTCTAAAAGCGGCTGAACACCTTTGTTCTTTAAAGCCGAACCGCAAAAAACAGGCACGACGGAGCAATCAAGGGTCATCTTCCTTAGGACTTCCCATACGTGCTGCTCGTCGATATTATGTCCATCGAGGAACTTTGCACACATATGGTCGTCACATTCGCTTAATTTTTCTATCAGGGCGCTCCTGTAATGCTCGGCCTCTTTCATTAACTCGGCAGGAATGTCGTCGTAGTAAAGTTCCTGACCCTGTGTATCGTCTTTCCAATATATTGCTTTCATCTTAACAATGTCTATTACACCCTTAAAGTTATCCTCACTGCCTATTGGTAATTGTACTATCAGAGGGTTCGTGTGGAGTTTGCTTATCATCATGTCGCGTACACGGAAGAAATCAGCGCCCAGGCGATCCATTTTGTTCACGAATGCAATACGCGGAACATTATATTTGTTAGCTTGACGCCACACCGTCTCGGATTGTGGCTCAACACCACCGACCCCGCAAAAGACCGCGATAGCACCGTCGAGTATCCTGAGCGAGCGTTCGACCTCGATAGTAAAGTCAACATGGCCCGGTGTGTCAATTATGTTTATCCTGTGGTTCTGCCAGTAACATGTGGTCGCCGCTGCAGTGATGGTTATCCCACGTTCCTGCTCCTGGACCATCCAGTCCATAGTCGCTGTGCCCTGGTCAACCTCGCCGATCTTGTGGGTCTCGCCCGTGTAGAATAATATCCTTTCTGTTAATGTTGTCTTCCCAGCGTCGATATGCGCCATGATGCCAATATTACGATACTTATTTAATGCAACGTCGTCCATACAGCTCCAGCTTATAATACACAGACCATGTTCTGTCACACTCTAAATAAGGGCTATTTTCTTATTATAGCCGATGGCTTCACACCAAGTACCTCAGCTATTCTGGATATGGTTTTATTGTTCAGAGTTTTTTTGCCGCTCAAGATGTCCGAAATGTATTGCCTGGAGACCTTTAGTGCTCTAGCTATATCAGATTGTGTTATGGACTGGATCTCCATTAGAGCAGATATTTTTCCCACAGTGGTCACATCCTTTTCCCAGTCAGTTGAATTGTTTATCTCTTCCAATGCAGATAAATTGATCTTCTTCAATACGTACTCCAAGGGTATCTCACACCTCTGTATCTTAAGCCCCAAACTTATAATATCTTGACCAAGCTTCATATATGTAATGTTGCTATGCTTAGTAGCCATGCTTTGTTACCTCCAGAACTATAACGATAAAACTGTCTCCTTGCCTTTCAAATATAACCCTATACCCTCTATTCAGCCTGCACGAATATTGTCCAGATCTGACCCCTTTGAGTTTTTCAAAATGAAAGCCCTTAACATCCCTTAATCCCTTTAGACCATCTTCCAAAACAATCCCCCTCCATATGGAGTATGCATTTCGTATTTCAATCGGCAGTCGACAAAGCGTTTTGATCACCTTGTCTTCGTTGACCACATAATGCACTAAACACCCCCGGGTTATAAACGACTTAGTTGACATTGTCAACTAGACATAACCCCTAGAGGCATTGATTCAAGTCTAATGCCATTAAAAAACCCTTGATGTATTATACAGAACTATCTGAATTTTAATATTTTGTACGAAAGCCAAACAGCCATATACACATTTTAAATAAAAAAGCAGCATGACGATCTAAAAAAACATGTGCCTTCACTCATTACCGCTGAAACCCAAAACTGTAATAACCTGCCTGTTACATCCTGACGTTAGTCGGGGAAAACGGACTCCGTGCCCGAGAAATAATATGTAAAAGGTAGGTTGTTTATTTTTTTAGTTTACCAGCGATAGTGAGCGAAGGCTCTGTTGGCCTCAGCCATGCGGAGCGTATCGTCTTTCTTTTTAAAAGATCCACCCCTGTTATTGTATGCGTCCATGAGTTCAGCCGCTACTTTTTCCATTGTTGTCCTTTCACTTTTCCTCGCCCTTGCGTTAAATATGATCCATCTTATTGCAAGGCTCTGCTGTCTGTCGCCGCGTACCTCGATAGGAACCTGATAGTTCGCTCCGCCTACTCTTCTTGATTTTACCTCTATCGGAGGTTTTATGTTGTTAATAGCCTTATGGAAATATGCAAGAGGCTCTTCACCGGTCTTTGCTTTTATAATATCGAACGCCCCGTAGACTATGGTCTCAGCTACACCCCTTTCCCCTTTTGCCATAACGCTGTTAATAAACTTTGTTATAACAACGTCGCTGTATTTAGGGTCCTTGAGAACCTCTCTTTTTACTGCCGCTTTTTTTCTGCTCATATCTAAAAACTCTCCTTAATTATTATTTTACTGCGCCGCTTTCTTTGCGCCGTATTTTGAACGGGCCTGTTTTCTGTTGGTGACACCTGCCGTATCCAAAGATCCCCTGATGATATGATAACGAACGCCCGGAAGGTCCTTTACCCTGCCGCCCCTTATCATTACGACGCTGTGCTCCTGAAGATTATGTCCCTCTCCAGGTATATATGCTGTCACTTCGAATCCGTTCGTAAGCCTGACCCTTGCTACCTTTCTTAGTGCTGAGTTAGGTTTTTTTGGAGTGGTCGTGTACACCCTGATACAAACACCTCGACGCTGAGGACAATTTGCGAGTGCTGGCGCTTTCGTCTTGGACTTCTGGAGCGCCCTTTCTCTTCTGACCAACTGGTTCACTGTAGGCATCTTTATTTCTCTCCTAATTAAAATAGCTCATGTCTAATATGTTATTTAGGCCCCAATGTCAAGTCTCAGAAGGAGAGGCTGTCCTCTTCGTCTGGGCCAGTAACATTTCCGCCAGTCTCGCTCTCAAGGCCTTCCTCGCTAACAACGTGCATAGGCGCGGCCTTGTAAACGCTTAAACCAGTACCCGCCGGGATCAATCTCCCGAGCGCAACGTTTTCCTTGAGGCCCCTCAGATAGTCCACTCTGCCGGCTATTGCGGCTTCAGTAAGAACTCTTGTGGTCTCCTGGAACGATGCGGCAGCTATAAAACTGTCCGATGTCAATGACGCCTTGGTTATACCGAGCAGTAGAGGTTCGGCTGTTGCCGGGGTGCCGCCGGTCTGCTTCACCCTTTCGTTCTCTTCCATGAATACAAATTTTTCGACCTGCTCGTTAATAAGGAAGTTCGTGTCGCCTGGATCGACCACACGCAGTCTGTTCAACATCTGTCTTACTATTACCTCGATGTGCTTATCGTTGATCTTAACACCCTGGAGCCTGTAAACTTCCTGCACTTCGTTAACAAGATATCTTGCGACATCCTTCTCGCCCTGTATCTTCAATATGTCGTGCGGGTTCACAGAACCATCCATCAACGGTTCTCCAGCTCTTATATAATCCTTGTCCTGAACGGTCACATGCTTACCTTTAGGTATGATGTACTCTCTTGGTTCGCCAACTTCCGGAGTAACTATGACCTTCCTTTTGCCTTTTACCTCAGCTGTAAAGGAAACAGTACCGTTGATCTCTGTTACTATGGACGACTCTTTTGGCTTCCTCGCCTCAAAAAGTTCTGCGACCCTTGGAAGACCGCCCGTGATGTCCTTTGTTTTTGTGGTCTCACGAGGGATCCTGACAAGGACGTCTCCCGCGAATATCTTGTCACCGTCGCCGATCATTATGTTCGCGCCCACAGGCACGAGGTATATTATCGCCTGCCCGTGGTTGTTCATAAGCTGTTTGCCATCCTCGTCAACGAGGCTGATCTTTGGTGATATCTCTTTTGATTCAGTTACGACCTTTCTTGAAAGACCGCTGATCTCGTCGACCTGCTCCGCGTAACTAATGTTCTCAAGAAGGTCAACGTACTTAACATAACCGGAAACTTCGGAAACTATTGGGATCGAATATGGGTCCCACTCACCGACCAATGATCCAACGTTCACGTCAGCACCGTCGGCAAAGAACAACCTTGCGCCATATATTACAGGATGCCTTTCTTTTTCCCTGCCAGTGTTGTCAAGGATGGCTATCTCGCCGTTCCTGTTCATCGCTGTATAGTTGCCATCCCTGTTCTCGACGACCTTCAACTTCAGATATTTAACTTTACCCTTTGATTTTGTCTCGTATTTACTCTGCTCCGCCCTTCTGACCGCCGTACCTCCCACGTGGAAGGTTCTCATCGTGAGCTGTGTTCCAGGCTCGCCGATCGACTGTGCAGCGATAGTTCCTACAGCCTCGCCGATGTTGACCCTGTGTCCAAGTCCGAGATCTCGACCATAACATGAAGCGCATACGCCGCGCTTTGCCTTGCAGGTAAGAACGGACCTTATATTTATACTTTCAACGCCGGCAGCATCTATTCTGTCAGCCGCTTCTTCGTCCACGATAGTCCCGGAACCGACCAGTAGTGATCCATTGAAAGGATCCAGCACATCTTCCAATACTGTCCTACCAAGAACTCTCTCGCTGAGCTTTTTGATGACCTCTCCACCCTCTATAAGGGCTTCTGTCTTTACGCCGTCGACCGTACCGCAGTCGGTCTCTGTTACTATTGAATCCTGAGCTACGTCGACGAGTCTTCTGGTCAGGTATCCTGCGTTCGCTGTCTTTAACGCTGTATCTGCCAACCCTTTACGTGCACCGTGGGTTGATATGAAGTACTGCAACACATTCAGACCTTCCCTGAAGTTCGTCGTAATAGGTGTCTCTATAATTTCACCACTAGGTTTAGCCATCAAGCCTCTCATTCCGGCGAGCTGACGTATCTGAGCAGCACTACCTCTTGCGCCGGAGTCGGCCATCATATAAACGGAGTTGAACGACGGAATGTCTACCTCTTTACCGTTCTTGTCCGTTGTTTTCTCAAAAGCTATACCTTTGAACATTTCAGATGCAACTTCGTCGCTGGCGTTAGCCCAGATGTCGACGATCTTGTTATATCTCTCACCCTCTGTTATCAATCCTTCCGAATACTGTTCCTCTATCTTTCTCACATGCTCGTTCGCCTTGTCGATGACCGCATGTTTTGAAGCCGGGATGACCATATCCTCGAGGTTGATAGAAATTCCAGCCTTCGTGGAATAATAGAAACCGAGAGTTCTTAAACGGTCAGCGAGTATGCAAGTAGCCTTGTTGCCTGCGTATCTGTAACAGGAGTCAATAAGGTCACCGAGTGCCTTTTTGTCGAGCACCTTGTTGTAGTCCTCGAATGGAACGACATCAGGCATGATATCGAAAAGAACGACCCTTCCTACCGTTGTGTCGTAGAGTTTTTCGTTAAGTCTTACTTTTATTTTTGCGTGCAGACTTACTACACCCTCGTTGAGCGCATAAAGCACTTCCTGCGTATCGGTAAAACATTTGCCTTCGCCGATTGCTCCTGTCCTTTCCCTGGTCAGATAATAAATGCCCAGAACGATGTCCTGTGTAGGAACAACGATAGGCTTTCCACTTGCGGGGGAAAGTATATTGTTCGTCGACATCATGAGAACTCTGGTCTCCATCTGCGCCTCTACCGAGAGAGGAACGTGGACTGCCATCTGGTCACCGTCGAAGTCAGCGTTGAACGCTGTACATACGAGCGGATGGAGCTGAATAGCGCGGCCTTCTATAAGTACAGGCTCGAACGCTTGGATACCAAGCCTATGGAGCGTTGGTGCACGGTTAAGCATAACTGGATGCTCTCTGATGACTTCAGCGAGGACATCCCATACCTCATCCTTTTCCCTTTCGACCATCTTCTTCGCGGATTTTATGGTCGTAACATATCCTTTCTCTTCGAGCTTATTGAAAATAAATGGTTTGAATAATTCAAGCGCCATCTTTTTTGGAAGGCCGCACTGATGGAGTTTCAATTCAGGACCAACGACGATAACCGAACGACCTGAATAGTCGACACGCTTACCTAAGAGGTTCTGTCTGAAACGTCCCTGCTTACCCTTGATCATATCGCTCAAAGATCTCAATGGCCTTTTGTTAGGGCCTGTGAACACTTTTCCACGACGACCATTATCAAAAAGTGCATCTACAGCTTCCTGCAGCATCCTCTTCTCGTTCCTTATGATGATCTCAGGAGCATTGAGTTCCTGAAGTCTTTTTAATCTATTGTTCCTGTTGATGACCCTTCTATATAGATCGTTCAAGTCCGACGTAGCAAATCTCCCGCCGTCCAATGGTATAAGAGGACGAAGGTCAGGAGGAAGAACAGGAACTACTTCCATTATCATCCACTCTGGTTTGTTTGGGGAGCCTCTAAAGGATTCAACGATTTTCAGTCTTTTTGTTAGTCTCTTCTGTTCAGCGTCTGATTTTGTCTCTCTCAGTTCCTTTCTCAGTTTTATAGCAAGCTCGTTTATATCCACGTTGCGGAGTATCTTCCTTATGACCTCTGCGCTCATCCCTGCTTCAAAAGAATCCTCGCCGTACTGTTCAACAGCGGCGGTGTACATCTGTTCAGAGAGTATCTCGCCTTCCTTGAGGTCTGTTTCGCCGGGATCAACAACTATATAAGCTTCGCAATATAATACCTTCTCAAGGTCCTTCAGCGATATATCAAGTATCGTGCCTATCCTGCTTGGGAGTGATCTCAGGAACCATATATGGGCAACAGGGGAAGCAAGTTCAATGTGACCCATCCTCTCCCTTCTGACCTTGGTTTGAATGACCTCAACTCCGCACTTCTCGCAGATAACGCCCCTGTGTTTCATACGCTTGTATTTTCCGCACAGACATTCATAGTCCTTTACAGGGCCGAATATCTTAGCGCAGAACAAACCATCCCTCTCAGGCTTGAACGTCCTGTAGTTGATGGTCTCGGCTTTTTTTACCTCGCCGTTACTCCACTCCCTTATCTTTTCGGGAGAGGCAAGCGTGATCTTAAGAGCCACAAAACTTTGTGGGTCTTTTGGTTTATCGAAAAAATTAAGTAGATCCCTCAATGCAAATCTCCTCTATATCTTATTATTGTATAGTTTCCCTTTCAACTAGCTCAACGTTAAGCGAAAGACTTTGAAGTTCCTTTAACAGAACGTTGAACGACTCAGGAATACCGGGCTCGTGTATAGCCTCGCCCTTTACTATGGCCTCGTAAACCCTTGTCCTTCCGGCTACGTCGTCGGACTTAACCGTTAGGAACTCCTGTAGAGCGTATGCAGCACCGTATGCTTCCATCGCCCAAACTTCCATTTCTCCAAGACGCTGTCCACCGAACTGCGCCTTTCCGCCAAGGGGCTGCTGTGTGACCAACGAGTAAGGACCCGTTGAACGCGCATGCATCTTATCCTCGACGAGGTGATGCAGTTTCATCATATACATAACGCCAATGGTAACATCGTAATCAAATGGTTCACCGCTGCGTCCGTCGAACAGTATGGTCCTTCCGCTCTTTGGAAGGTCTGCATACTCAAGGAGGGCTTTTATGCTTTCCTCGTCGGCACCGTCAAAAACAGGTGTTGTAAAAGCAACGCCGCTCTTTGCGAGCGTTCTCGCTATGCGTTTTAATTCGTTCTCGCTTGCGTTGTCTATTATCTCGTCGATCGCAGGTGAGCTGTATATACCCTTTATGTATTTCTTCAGGAAGTCAGCATTCCATGCTTCGAGGGCTTTGTTTATTTTTTCTGCGATACCCTTTGCGGCCCAGCCGAGGTTAACCTCCAATATCTGTCCTACGTTCATACGTGAAGGAACACCGAGCGGGTTAAGGACTATCTGCAAGGACTCTCCGGTTTGCGTATAAGGCATATCCTCGACGGGGAGTATCCTGGAGATAACACCTTTGTTACCATGACGGCCTGCCATCTTGTCGCCGACAGAGAGTTTTCTCTTTATCGCGATGCTGACCTTAACCATCTTGATGACGCCGGGAAGTAGTTCGTCGACTTTCTTTATGTTCTCGATCCTCTCATTGAACGCGGCCTCTATTACCTCTATCTGCTGGTTAACGGTGTTCGTAACTTGCGAAACCTCTTCCTCAACATCAGATTTAAGAGGTATGTAGTTCAATAGCTCGAACGGGATCTCCCTAAAGCGTTCTTTGGTTATAACCTCGCTGTTCTTAAGAAGCTCTTCTTTCCCATCCTCGCTGAGCAGCTTTCCAGTAGTCTTTTTTCCGATAAGAGTTTTTTCAAGCCTCTCCGCTGCTACTTTCTTTATAATATCTATTTCTATCTTTTTATCTCTTCCAAGCCTTTCTATGTGGTCCTTCTGAATGGATTGCAGCCTTTCATCCCTTTCAGAACCTTCCCTAGAGAATACCTTAGCATCTATGACCGTCCCGATAACTCCAGGCCCAACCCTCAGCGACGTATCCTTAACTTCTCTTGCCTTCTCGCCGAATATCGCCCTTAAAAGTTTTTCTTCAGGAGACAGAAGTGATTCGCCCTTAGGTGTTATTTTTCCTACGAGGATGTCGCCAGGTTTTACCTCAGCACCTATCCTTATAACGCCTGTCTCGTCCAGGTCCTTAAGGCTGTCTTCGCTGACATTCGGTATATCCCTCGTTATCTCTTCTTTCCCGAGCTTTGTATCCCTTGCGATGCACTCAAATTCTTCAATGTGCACCGACGTAAATATATCGCTTCTTATTAGCTCCTCGCTGATAAGTATCGAGTCCTCAAAGTTGTACCCGCCCCAGAGCATAAAACCTATGAGGATGTTCTGCCCCATAGCAAGCTCGCCTCTTTCCGTCGCTGGGCCGTCTGCAAGGACATCGCCCTTCCTAGCTACGTCGCCAACGGACACTATAGGTCTCTCGTTATAACATGTGTTCTGGTTTGAGCGTCTATATTTGGTCAATGGATAGAAATCTACGCCCACGTCCTCGGCTGAGTTAACCTTGTAGGCCCTTATTATTATTCTGTTCGCATCGACGCTGGCAACTACGCCGTCACGTTTGCATATGACAGCAGACCCGCCGCTCCTTGCACATATCTTCTCCAAGCCTGTACCCACGAACGGAGCGCTGCTCCTCACGCAAGGCACTGCCTGACGTTGCATGTTGGAACCCATTAATGCACGGTTCGCGTCGTCATGCTCAAGGAATGGTATCAACGCCGCTGCTACGGAAACAAGCTGGTTCGGGGAGACGTCCATCAATGTAACATCGTCCCTGTGCTTCATTGCATATTGCCCAGAGACTCTCACGTTCACGAGCTCGTCCACGAACTTACCTTTCTTATCAAGTTCCGCGTTAGCCTGTGCTATTTTGTGTCTTTCCTCGTCGAGGGCTGAGCAATAGATGACCTCATCCGTTACTTTGCCGTCAATAACCTTTCTATATGGTGTCTCAATAAATCCGTACTGGTTAACTCTTGCGTATGTCGTCATCGACGAGATAAGACCGATGTTCGGACCTTCAGGTGTTTCGATCGGGCATATACGTCCGTAGTGTGTGGTATGTACGTCCCTGACCTCAAAGCCGGCTCTATCTCTGGATAGACCGCCAGGTCCAAGTGCGCTCAACCTTCTCTTATGTGTAAGTTCTGAAAGCGGATTGGTCTGGTCCATGAATTGCGAAAGCTGTGAGCTCCCGAAAAATTCCTTCACCGCCGCTGTAATAGGCTTTGAATTAATCAGCTGATAAGGCATCTGGGTCTCTATGTCCTGAAGGCTCATCTTTTCCCTTACCGCCCTCTCCATTCTTATCAACCCGACCCTGTACTGGTTCTCCAACAACTCACCAACAGCCCTTACGCGCCTGTTACCAAGGTGATCGATGTCGTCGATCTCGCCCTTGTCGACCTTAAGGTCAGTGAGATATTTAACTATAAGGATAATGTCCTCTTTCTTTAAAGTTGTGTGGTCAGTCGGTGTATCAAGATTGAATTTATAATTTATCTTTACCCTTCCAACCTCCGAGAGATCATATCTTGTCGAATTGAAGAAGAGGTTCTCAAAAAGCGTCTTTGAGGCGTCCAGCGTTGCTGGATCACCTGGCCTTAGCCTCTTATATATCTCTATCAGCGCCTCTTCTGGAGTAAGTATCTTGTCGCTGACGAGGGTGTCACGGATAAAGCTCCCGACGTTAACACCGTCTATATAAAGCACGTTGACCTGCTTTACACCCCGTTCCTTTAGGTAATTCACTTTTTCTTCCGTGAGTTGCTCATTGAGTTCAAGCAGTATCTCGCCGGTGTCCTTATCGAACACATCTTCAGCGGATATCTTCGTGTAAACGGACTCAGCGCTTATCGAGAGGGTCTTTATCTTTTCTTCTCTTAACTTTTCTATTGTTGCCTTTGTGAATTTTCTGTTCTTCTTAACAAGGACCTTTCCCGTCCTCGGGTTAAGTATATCCTCTTCCGCCCTTATTCCTGCGAGAAGGTTAAAGTCTACATCGCGTTCGAACTTGCCATGATCCTTTAACAGCATCGCCTCTGTATTATAGAAGCTCTTGAGTATCTCGTCCGTGCTCATCCCCAGCGCCCTAAACAATACTGTAACGGGCATTTTTCTGCGCTTATCTATCCTGCAATAAACAAGGTCCTTATGGTCGAACTCAAAGTCCAGCCACGAACCCCTGTATGGAATTATCCTCGCTGTATATAGAAGTTTACCGGAAGGATGTATCACGTAGCTGTAGAAAACTCCCGGCGAACGATGCAATTGACTAACGACAACCCTTTCTGTGCCATTCACTATGAACGAACCCTGGTCCGTCATCAACGGAATGTCCCCGAGATAGACTTCCTGTACCTTTACGTCCCTTATACTTTTTGCGCCGGTATCCTCGTCGACGTCCTTGACTACCAGCCTAACCTCGACCTTAAGAGGAGCAGCATAGGTAACGCCCCTGCTCCTACACTCATTAACGTCGTATTTTGGTGTACCAAGTCCGTACTTGATGAACTCAAGCGAGGCTGTATCCCCAAAATTGGTTATAGGGAACACCGATGCAAAGACAGCCTGAAGCCCTGCGTCTTTTCTCTTCTCAGGATCTGTGTTCTCCTGCAGGAACTCCGCATAGAAATGTTTTTGGAGTTCTAGAAGATCAGGGATGTCTATTACAGGTTTTATTTCTCCAAACGAGCGTCTATGGCGATCATTTGTAGCCGTAAGTATAGAGGTCATGCTTTAAATCTCCCTTTTTAAATTTTATTTAATTGAACGATCACGTTGCAATTAAATTATTTAAGGGAGACTTTTCCGCCTACTGCCTCTATTTTCTTTTTGATCTCTTCAGCTTCCTGCTTAGAGCAACCTTCTTTAAGGTCCTTAGGAGAAGCCTCTACGAGGTCCTTTGCTTCTTTCAGACCAAGACCTGTTATGACTCTGACTTCTTTGATGACTTTTATTTTGTCAACTCCGCCAGACTCAAGAACTACTTTAAACTCCGTCTTTTCCTCTGCAGCTGCGGCAGCGCCGGCAGCAGGAGCAGCGAAAGCGACAGGAGCAGCGGCACTGACACCGAACTTTGTTTCAAGTTCCTTGATCAGCTCGCTCAACTCGAGAACGGTCATTTTCTCGATGAATTGTACAACATCAGTTCTTGTAATTTCAGCCATTTTATTCCTCCGTGGTTTTATATCTATTATTTTTTGTCTTTAATAGCAGTAAGAACATTCACAAAGTCCCTTGGAACAGCGGACAGTACCCCCATAAAGTTCTGCAGCGGTGCTGCGATAGTGCGTACTGTCTGTGCAATAAGTTCCTTCTTCCCGGGCAATTTTGAAAGCGCGGTTATTTGCTGGACGCTGATCGCCTTCGAGCCGTATATCCCGCTAATGACTTCGAACCTCTTTTTCTCGTCGACGTACTTGAGCACAGCCTTGGCAACAGCCGCAGGATCCTCGTAACTGAACGCTACAGCGACGGGGCCGACCAAATACTGATCAACGTCTTTGTGATAACTGAGGTTCTCTATCGCTCTTTTCAAAAGAGTATTTTTTATTACCTTGAGCTCTCCGCCATTGGAACGAACGTCTTTTCTCAACGCTGTGACCTGTTGTGCAGTGAGACCAAGATTATGTGTTATAAAAAAAGCTTGAGAGGCTTCGAACTTCTCCCTAACCTGTTTTACTACCTCTTTTTTATCATTGATATTCACTCTACATACTCCTACGTAATTTTTAGCCGGTTTGTTATATATCCATAAATATCACAAAGGCAAGCAATTTTTATGCCGCTTTTTTCTAGAGCAATCCCTGTATACTGCTTGTGTCTATTTTGACCCCAGGGCCCATGGTTGTGGATAGGGTCACCGCTTTCATGTAGATACCCTTGGCAGACGAGGGTTTTATCCTGTTGATCTCGGAAAGTATGGTCTTAAAGTTCTCCAACAGTTTTTCCTGCCCAAAAGACATCTTGCCTATAACCGTGTGGATAATGCCGGTCTTTTCAGTCCTGTACTCGACCCTTCCGGCCTTGTGGGCTTTCACGGCCTTCTCTATGTCCATCGTGACTGTCCCGACTTTTGGGTTTGGCATAAGGCCTTTAGTCCCAAGGATCTTGCCCAGCTTTGAGATGACCTTCATCATGTCAGGGGTTGCAACAACCGCGTCAAAATCTAGCCATCCGCCAGTGATCTTTTCAACAAGGTCCTCTGCTCCAACATAATCCGCTCCAGCTTTTTCTGCTTCAGCGGCTTTTTCACCCTTTGCGAAAACAAGGAGCTTTATTTTTTTGCCTGTCCCATGAGGCAGGTTAACAGCTCCTCTTAACATCTGGTCCGCATGTTTTGGATCTACGCCCAGATTAAATGCGACGTCAACTGTCTCATCGAACTTAGAGTACTTTACGCTCAAGGCGAGCTTGATGGCTTCCTCGGCGCTGTACTTCTTGTTACGGTCAACCTTTGACAACGCGTCCCTGTACTTCTTTCCTGGTTTGTGCATTTTTTCTCCCGCTGGTTCAAACGGCTTTTAACGGCCTCCCAGTCTATATTACTTCTATCCCCATGCTTCTCGCTGTACCTTCGACGATCTTTATTGCAGCGTCGAGGTCGTTGGCGTTAAGGTCCGGCATTTTTATCTGCGCGATCTTTTTCACCTGAGCCTTTGTGACCTTACCGACCTTATTGGTGTGTGGAACACCTGAACCTTTCTCTATGCCAGCCTCTTTCAAAAGAAGTATAGACGCTGGAGGAGTCTTTTTTATGAAAGAGAATGACCTGTCTGCATATATGGTTATGACGACAGGGATTATCATACCCTTCTGGTCCTGAGTCTCGGCATTGAACCTCTTGCAGAACTCCATTATGTTCACACCGTGCTGACCAAGTGCAGGGCCCACAGGAGGCGACGGATTGGCGGCGCCCGCCGGTATCTGAAGTTTTACCATTCCAACTACTTTCTTAGCCATTTTCGTCTCTCCTTAGCCGTTATATTTTTTCTACCTGCACGAACTCAAGTTCCACAGGCGTTGATCTTCCAAATATTGATACAAGAACTTTCAGTTTTGCCTTGTCCGGTTTTACTTCCTCGACGATCCCTGTAAAGTTCGTGAACGGTCCTTCTATGACGCGCACGTTCTCGCCCTCTTCAAAAGAAACCCTTGGAGCGGGTTTAGAGCTACCTTCTTCGACCTGTGAGGTTATCTTCAGGACCTCTTTTTCACTTATTGACGGAGGATTAATGTTACCGCCAACAAATCCAACTATTCTCGACGTAGATTTAACAAAGTGCCATGATTCCTCGTTCATTACCATCTGGACCAGCATATAACCGGGATAGAATTTTCTGCTCGTTGTGCGTTTCTTTCCCTTAGATATCTCAACTACGTTCTCGGTGGGCACAAGCACATAACCAAATTCGCTCTGACGACCCTCTGATCTTATCCTCATCTCAAGTTGTCCCTTTGCCTTCATCTCCTGTCCTGTCTTAACGTAAACGATGTACCACTTCATGTTCGGATTTTCCGAGTGCACATTTATATGCTGCTGTTCCG
>Ga0247841_10007360_pt1 | contig 16410 bp, 15 predicted proteins | sample LaCruzMarch2015__2_FD_192410 | JGI IMG/M metagenome (GOLD analysis project Ga0247841, IMG submission 192410) | Freshwater microbial communities from meromictic Lake La Cruz, Castile-La Mancha, Spain - LaCruzMarch2015_18m | ecosystem: Environmental > Aquatic > Freshwater > Lake | place: Spain... | reverse complement strand
AGGAGGTGGTGTTGTACCAGCCTACGGGTACTGTCTCGATCACTGTGTAGGTGCCGAACTCCAGGTCAGTGAAGCACAGGCAGCCGCAGGGGCAGGTGCTGGTCGTTCCGCTGGCGTACAGCTCACCGTTCTTCCACAGCTCAACGTAAACGCTGAGCAGGGTGTTCTCGCCCGCGCCGCGCCTTCCGTCACCATTGATATCTTCGTACTTGTAGACGCAGATGCGGCCCTTCTCGATGTTACCGAAGGACACCATCATCGATTGGTTGGACTCGGTTATGTCCACGATCTCAGAGGTCCCGTCGCTCGGGTAAGTGCCGGCGAGCGGGGTCTCCACTACCAGGTATTGCCCGAGGTACAGCCTATCGAAGCATACCCATCCAGTGCTGTTGGTGACGCCGGAGTACAGGGGTGAAATGACCGCGCCTGTGGGGATATCATTCGCACCATAGACGTCGATGGTCACACCAGCCACTCCAGGCTCGCCCACCTGCCACTCACCGTCGCCGTTGAGGTCCTCATATTTGAAGACGCATATCTTGCCGAAATGGGTGTTGAGGAACTCAATGCACGTTGATCCTCCAGACGTTAACGTCTCTGTCACCTCTATATTGGAGGTAGCATACCATCCGGCTTGCATCTGTTCCTTAACGGTGTACTCGCCAACCGGCAGTCCATGGAAGCAGAAGCCTCCACCAGCGGCGGTAATAGTGGTCATCAAGGGTTCCTCATCATCCTCGATGGCCCCGTTGAACAGATACATGGTCCATCCGGAGAGGCCGAGGTCCCCCTCGTCCCACTCACCGTTTCCGTTCATATCTTCGTACTTGAACCCGCAGATGTGCACATATTCGGTGTTAAGGAACGTGATGCACTCAGATCCTCCGGACGTTAACGATACCGGTACCTCATCGTCGGAGGTGGCGTACCATCCGGACTTCATTTGTTCCTTGACGGTGTAATCGCCCACTGGCAGTCCGGAGAAGCAGAAGCGTCCGGTGCTGTCGGTGGTAGTGGTCATGAAGGGTTCCTCTCCCGGCCCGATGGTCCCGTTATACAGGTATATGGTCCATCCAGGCAGGCCGAGGTCTGTACTCTCGTCCCACTCCCCATCACCGTTCATGTCTTCGTACTTGTAACCGCAGATGCTCACCTTCTCGGTGTTGAGGAACACTACCCTCTCGTGGCTGTCGGAGACCATGTCGAAGGTGAACGATTGTTCGTCGGTGTAGTACCAACCTGCGGGCACCTGCTCTTCGACCATGTAATTGCCGGGGGTGAGCATGTCGAAGCAGAAGTAGCCCTCTTCGTCAGTGTAGGTGGTGCCGATATGCACACTGTCCTTGTACAGCCATATCTCCCAGCCCTCGATGATAGGGTCATCATCGTCAAGACCGTTACCGTTCATATCCTCAACCTTGTACCCGCATATCGAGGAGTACAGGGTGTTGAGGAACAGTATGCTGTCGATCTCCGAAGCGCAACCAACGCAAACGTCCTCGGACATCGGGGTGGTGTTGTACCATCCGTCCTGCATGACCTCCTTCACTGTGTAATTGCCAGTGAGGACGTCCAGGAACTCGAAATAACCAGTGTCGTTAGTGGTGGTCGTGTCGATGGGGTCAATGCCGCCCTGTTCGTACAGTTCGACGGTCCACCCGGCCAGTCCCGAATCGCCGGCATCGACGGTGCCATCACCGTTGACGTCGTGGATCTTATAACCGGATATGTCGCCGACCTCAAGGTTGTAGAAGTCGATGATCTCGGTCTTGGGGTTGATCTTCGTTCCGCGTTCCAGATCGAACCTGACCTTATCATCAGCATCAGGGTTTACCATCCAGGTCTCGGTGGCCGCATCGTAGTACGGCAGCTTACCAGGGTTGTACAGGTGAAGGTCGGGGTTGGTCCCTATTACTTCTAGAATGTATCCATCCTGCGACTCCTCCCATACCGTGTAGTTCCCGCGTGGCAAGCCATCGAAGGCGCAATAGCCCAATGCCCATGGTCCGGCACCGGTTTCTACCGGTTCAGGATAGTATGGGATGTACACATAATCATCACCGGTCGTACCCCACAGGCTCAGCTTGCCTTCGAGGTTCATCAGCCAGCCATCGAAGGGCACGTTGTTGATGAACTTCCTCACGTTGATCACGTTTTTGGGATAGTCTGTGATGGGTATCGGTATGGTCTTGCCACCCACACCGGGGTACTCGAGGGTGAAGTGCCTCGAGGAACCGCTGGCATAGGATGAGCCGTTGTGCGGACTGACGCCCGTCCAATCCTCGAACTCATCTCCGTCAAGCGCCTGGGGCAGGTCGCTCTCCAGGTCCGCCCTCCATATTATGCTGAGGGACAGGTGCGCCCTGAAGAAGAGCACTACATAACCATCCTCGAAGTCCTCCCAGGGCATGTTAGTGATCGTAAAATAACGCATGTCGTTCGGGTCGGTCTCCGAATCCAGGTCGCCGACCTCCCAGACATCCATGTAATTGATGATCTGCGCATCACCGGTTGCCGCGGTCTCCCCGGCCTCAGGGGTCACTATGTGCGTGCCCCATCCTGACGCCGGAACCTCCGTTCCATCCTCTAGAAGGCCAACGGTCGAATATTGGAATCCCGTGGCTACGGAGGTATCAAAACCATCGATATAGATCGCGTCGGTGGCGCTCTGATAGAAATTGTATTTGATACTGAATTCTTCAGCATCCCAAATTTTGCTGCTATTGTCAATGCGTAGCTGGTAAGAGACGAAATCCCCTTCTATGTACGCACTGCCAAGGTCGCCTGTCACCCAGGTGCCGCTATCCAACTTATATCCGACAAAGTGTTCCGCCGGATAGCTTGCACTCGATCCCGAATCCACACCGAACTGCATCACCGTGATGAGTCCGGCACTTACCATGAAGACCGCGATCAAAATCGATGCGATCTTACCTAGATTAATACGATTATCTGTATCGTCACTCATACACTCGTCCCCCCAATCGAAGATCCGATCCCTGACAAAGACCGCGCCCCTCTATCGATCCGTCATTAGAGCTTAGAGCACCGCAGGTCATCTGCCAATTTTCGGACCATGGAATCTACGAGTGGATGCATATATAAGAGTTATTATCGGAATTGATAAAACCATAAAACAAATCGCCAATCGTTAATTGTCCTTCATCCAGTATATTTTATTAATTTGTTTATAATATTAAGAGAGCAAGAAAACCCCTATTCGCTCTCAATTATGAATATAAACCGATATCGGTGATTTCATTGGTTGTTAATTTTTATATAAATATTAATAATTTAAAAATAATGGCGATATGATCGATCGAGTCGCCTTTTGTGATCATGATGCCGTACGAATAAAGTTTTTATAATTGGATTGTTTGCACTGATTCAGAATGGTTTGACGGCCATCGCGGCGGGGATACGCCTGGTCTCGTCCGATCCCAGAAGCTAAGCCCGCCCGCGTTCTCCGTTGTACTGTGGTGCGCGAGCCCACGGGAAGCCTAGAACGCTGTCAGCCATTCTATTTTCATTTTATTATAACATATCATTCTACACATAGGATTAATATCGAATAAATCCTAGTGCCTCCCCAGATGAAAGGTGATAGTGCTGGATGCTGACATTGCCCTCCTTGCCGCACTCTTTGTGCTGTTGATATTCGTGCTCTATTTCGAGCTGCGGTTCATGCGTTCCCGCAATAAAGAATATGTGTCCAGGAATATTATCAAGGACGACGCATACAATTGCCTCGCCACCACCAAGGCCATCGCAGCATCCTTGAAGGAGAAGGGCCGGGATACCAAGGATGCCGAGGTCATCATCCTGCAGGCCGAACAATCGTTACGGCGCAACAACTTCCTGCCAGCCAAAGAATCGGCCTTGCGAGCTAGAGAAATTTTGATAAGATCACCAACGGTGATCTTAGGAGTACCGGCCCCGGAAGCGCCTCGGCCTGAACCCACGGAAGAGGAGCACAAGACGGTACATGAGGTCAAGAAGTTGGAGCCGAATTATATCGAGTCGCGTTTCATAATCAACGCCTGTCACGACCAATTGGTCGAGATGGAGGGATCGGGAAAGGACCTGGGTGAGGCCAAGACGCATCTGACCTTGGCCGAGGAATGCTATTCTGACAAGAGGTACAACGACGCTCTGAAGGAAGGGCTCAAGGCCAGGAAGCTCCTGGAAGGGCCCTCTGAACCCCAGGACGCCAAAGCCGACGTTCGCCTGATCAAGGTGCCCAAACCGGAAAGTAAGTGTCCCAAGTGCCAGGCCACATCATCGCAGGACGATCAGTTCTGCCGCAAGTGCGGCGCTACGATGGTTTCTCCGCGGACCTGCGCCCATTGCCAGGCTGAGCTCGGGGTCGGAGATTCCTTTTGCCCCAAGTGCGGTCGGCAGGTGTAGCGCGCTTATTTCGGTGTTGAAAGATTAATAGCGGGAGACCGATTATCCGGTGAAGCAGATGATACTGGTCAAATTGGGCGGCAGCGTGATAACCGACAAGGGGCGTTATCGCACCTTCGACCACGCCACCGCATCCAGGCTCGCCGCCGAGATCGCCTCTTCCGGGCAGAAGGTGGTCCTGGTGCACGGGGCGGGTTCCTTCGGGCACATGCTGGCCAAGGAGAACCGGTTGCACCTGGGGGTGACCGAACCATCTCAGCTCATCGGCGCGGCCAAGGTCATGGCCGACGTCAGGGAGCTGGACCTGGAGATGTCTCGCTGCCTAACGGAGAACGGGATCCCCGTGGTCCCCCTGCCTCCGGCATCCTGCGCGGTGATGAAGGACGGAGCCCTCGACCATCTGGATGTCGCCGTCTTCAGGAAATATCTGGAACTGGGCATGGTGCCGCTGACCTTTGGGGACGTTGTCACGGACGCTACGCGTGGATTGAGCATATGTTCCGGCGATCAGCTCATGACCGCCCTGGCTCAGGAGTTCCGTCCGGACAAGGTCATTTTCGTCACTGACGTCGATGGCGTCTTCACCGCGGATCCGACCCAGGACCCGGAGGCTAAGCTCATCGGAACAGTAAACCAGGCGGTGCTGGACTCTCTTCCGCGGACGGAAAGGAACGTGGATGTCACGGGCAGCATTTTCGCTAAGATCCAATACATGATAGACATGGCCGGGTTGACCGGGGAATGCCTGGTCCTGAACGGGAAGGTCCCCGGCAGGCTGGAGTCGGCGCTTCGCGGCGAGTGGGTGGTCGCCTCCAAGGTGGTGAGCGGAAAATGAAGAAGATCGAGCGCAGGAAATCCGACCATATCGAGGTCGCCTTGGGTCGGAAGGTCGTCCCGGATTACGATTATTGGGCGGACGTGCACATGGTGCACCAGGCCTTGCCGGAGGTGGACATGGATTCCATAGACACCTCGGTCACCCTGTTCGGCAAGAGGTTGGACCTCCCCCTGGTGGTCACGGCCATCACCGGTGGTTACCCTCAGGCCGAGAAGATAAACCGCAACCTGGCCGAGGCCTGCGCTAAGATGGGCATTGGGCTCGGGGTCGGTAGCCAGAGGCCGGCGATCGAGCACGGGGATGATGGTTCATACTCCGTGGTGAAGGAATACGACGTGCCTCTGGTCATCGGAAATGTGGGCGCGCCACAGCTGGTGAGGCAGAAGCGGAAGAAGGCGTTTTCCGTTCAGGACGTGGCCAAGGCCCAGGACATCGTCGGAGCGGACATCATGGCCATCCATCTCAATTTTCTGCAGGAGGTAGTGCAGCCCGGAGGTGACGTCAACGCTATGGGATGCCTCGACGGCATCAGGTCCCTGGCCAAGGAGCTGCCTTGCATGGTAAAGGAGACGGGAGCCGGGATATCCCGGGAGACCGCGTTGCAGCTCAAAGGCACCGGGATAAGGGGATTGGACGTGGCCGGTGTCGGCGGCACGAGCTTCGCCGCGGTGGAGATGTACAGGGCCGAGGCTCAAGGAGACCTTCTGGCCAGCGCATTAGGCATGACCTTTTACGATTGGGGGATCCCCGCGCCAGTGGCGGTCATGGAGGCCGATGTGGGACTGGAGATGATCGCCAGCGGGGGAGTGGACGACGGGCTGCGCATGGCCAAGGGCATAGCCCTCGGCGCCGGGTGCGCCGGTTGTGCCCGTTCCCTCCTGGCCGAGGCCATGGATTCGAGCGACAAGGTCGTGGCCAAACTGGAGCGCATGAAGGCCGAGCTCAAGGCGGCCATGTTCCTCACCGGATGCGCCAAGGTGTCCGATCTGAGGCAGAGAAGGGTCATAGTCAGCGGTAGGACGGCCGACTGGCTTACCGCCGAGTAGGTGATGATGATGGATCACAGCAACAGGACCAAGGAGATGATCAAGGAGGTCGACCAGGCCCTTCTGGCCTATGTCAATTACGGAAAGCACGACAAGTTGATCAGGGCCATGAAGCATTACCCCGAGGCGGGCGGCAAGCGCATGCGCCCCATCATGGCCATGCTGACGGCCGAGGCCGTCGGAGGCCGGGGTAAGGAGGCTCTGCCTTACGGCTGCGTCTTGGAGATAATACATAATTTCACTCTGGTCCACGACGACGTCATCGACCAGGACCCGGTGCGGCGGGGGAAGCCAGCGGTGCACATCGCCTTCGACACCCCCACGGCCATAATCGCCGGGGACGCTCTATTCGCCAGAGCCTTCGAGATATTGGCCGATACCGAGGTGGACGGTGAGGAACTGAGGCGCTTGCTGCGTGTCGTCTCCCTCACCGTCTTCCTGGTGGCCGAAGGGCAACAGATCGATGTGGACAACGAGGATAAGCCGGAGGTCTCCCGCGTGGAGTACCTGGACATGGTGGAGAAGAAGACCGCCGTCCTGTTCGCCTGCGCCGCGGAGGGCGGAGCCATCATCGGCCGTGGCACTGAGAAGCAGATATCATCCATGAAGGAATACGCCCGGCTGCTGGGCATCGGGTTCCAGATATGGGATGACGTTCTGGGGATCAAAGGAGATTCCAAACGGACAGGGAAGCCGGTCGGAAGCGACATACGGAACGGGAAGCGCACCCTCATTGTCGTCGACGCCCTGGAGCGGTTGGAAGGGGATACCAGGAAGAAGGTGCTGACCACCGCCCTGGGCAACTCCCATGCCTCGGACCGGGAGGTCAACGCCGCCATACAGCTGCTTGAGGACATAGGTTCTATAGATCACGCCCGAAAATTCGCCCTGGATTACGCCAGGAGGGCCAAGGACCTGCTCTCCTGTCTGAAGGATTCCGAGGAAAAGGAGATGCTGCGGGACCTGGTCGATTACGCCGTGGGCAGGGACATCTGAGGTTCGGCCTCGATGCCGTTGTTGGTCAGATAGAATATGGCGGTCCGGCCCTCGGCCAGATGGCGGTGTTTCATCAGGACCGCCCTTCTCTTCCCGGGGGCCAACCTTTCCAGGCGGATGATGGTCTTGGCGTTGTGATGCAGCACGTTCCCGCCCAGGGCCTCGAAGGTCCCGGTCTCGATGTCGGTGTATACCTGTGAGGTGACGACCACCGGCACGTTGCGCCTCCGGGCCAGCGTCAGCAGCTTGGCGCTCTCCCCGGCCAGAACACGCCGCTCGGCGCGCTCCTCGTCCTTGCTGGCCAACCGATAGAACATGGTCATGGAATCGACGACGATGAGACCGACATCGGAGTTCCCTTCGACCAGCTTTATAGCCTGGGTTATCATGCGGTCCTGATCGTCCAGGCTGTGCACCTCACTGACCAGTACCTCCTTGAGCACACTATCCTGCCCTTTCCCGGACATCTGCTTCAGGCGCTGCAGCGAAACGCCTTCGCTGTCCACGAATATCGTCTTCTTGCCTTGCAGGGCCAGGTTCCGGGCCAAGGTGAGACAAAGATTGGTCTTGCCGGTCCCAGCCTCCCCATAGAGCAGAGTGAGACATCCGCTCTCCACGCCCCCGTCGAGCATCTCGTCCAGAGGCGGACATTGGAACGGGACCAGGACCATTTCCTCCAAGTTCAGCTCCTCTTGCCCTTTTCAGGGTCCTCGATCTGCTCCAGTTTATAGGAACCAGGCTGGGAGTCCCGACCGCGTTTGGCGAAATAGTATGGAATGGCCGCCAGACCGCCGAGCACGATGATCACAACGGCCGCAATGAAAGCCAAAGCCACGATGATGATCAGGGCCGCCAACAGCCATTCTAAATACAGTAAGGCCAGCAAGGCCACGGCCATCATGCCTATTATCAGCAGCGTGATGATGGTGACGTCTTTTCCGCGTACGGCCATGGTATCAGTTCCTATTGGGCAGGTACGGGACCAGGGAATTGGCCAGCTTGGACATGGTCATGGACTGCAGGACCACCCGGCCCGGACCGGTCAGGGTGGTGACGAACAGTCCCTCGCCCCCGAACAGGGCGGTCTTGATGCCCAGGCTCTGAATGTCGTACTGCACGCTGCTCTCCCAGGCGGCCACATTGGCCGTGGAGACCTTCAGCACCTGTCCTGGTGTCAGGTTGTACTCGATAAAGTCACCGCAGCCAGCGATGAACACCGTCCCCTCGCCGTTCACCTTTTGCAGGATCAATCCCTCACCGCCGAACAGGGCGGCGCCGAACTTCCTCTGGAAGGCTATGTCCAATAATACGTCGTCCTCCGCCGCCAGGAAGGCGGTCTTCTGCAACAGCCACTGCCTCCCTCCGCGGAGGTCTATGGCCATGATCTTCCCCGGGACGCTGCCGCCAAAGCCCACCAGACCGGTGCCTCCCTCGGCATAGAAGTTGGTGACGAAGAAGGACTCGCCGCTTACAGCCCTTTTCAGACCGGACATGATACCGCCTTTGGCCTTGGTCTCCAGACGGACGTTCCCGCTCATGTAGAGCATGCTGCCCGCTTCGGAATAGATGACCTCTCCAGGCCCGAATTCGATGTTCACGAATTGCAGGTTGTCCCCAGTGATGTTGTACTTCATTTGATCCCCATTATCGGTTACCACTTTGGACGTATATCCACTTTCCCGGCGGTGAGCCTGCGGGCAGCCTCACCGTAGTGCCAAAGGTCAGCCTTCGCCCGGCGGATGGGGAATCATGACCTCCGAATCTGACGATCTGTTCCCCTTCACCGCCCCACGGCTCGGACAACGGGAGTTCCTGCGGGATGCCAGGGAATGCCTGTCCAATGGCCAGGTGATGGTGGCCCATGCTCCCACCGGGTTGGGCAAGACCGCCGTGGCCCTGAGCGCTTCCCTGGAATCCTCGCTGCGGGCCGGGGGCAGGACGGTCTTCCTGACCCCCAGGCAATCACAGCACCGGGCGGTGGTGGAGACGGTGAAGATGCTCCCCCGCCCGGTCCATCTAGTGGACCTGCTGTCTCGGGAGAGCATGTGCCCGTTCGGCTCCGCCCCGCCGTGCCTGGCCGACAAACGCTGCCATCTGCAGGCGGACAGGCGCATGACCCAGTGCGCCCGGGAGGTCCTGCAGCGCCCCTTGCACGCCCAGGAGCTCATCGCCCTGTGCCTGAGACGAGGCGCCTGCCCCTACCTGACGGCGCGCCTGGCATTGAACAGGGCCGATCTGATCATCGGTGATTTCTCCCGGGCCTTCAGCGACCTTCCGGACGTCATACGTTTCCAGGGTACCTCCCGACCGCAGTACCTGGTGGTGGACGAGGCGCACAACCTGCCCTCGCGCATCATGGACGCCTTCAGCAGGGAGATCGTCGTCCGGTCGTCCGAGGGCATCGACCAGGTCTGGAAGGACATGCTGTCCCGGGGCCATCGGATCATACCTGCGGGCGAGCTGCGCTCCTGCCTGGACTCGATAGGGATGCCAGAGCCAGAGGAGATAGCGGAAAGCGAAGAGTTCGTAGGCGATTGGTTGCGTTTCGGCGATGCCAGCGCGCGCATCGCCTTTCCTTCCGACGATCGCATATCCCTGCGCTTCCTCGAGCCGGCGTTGGTGGTGCAGAACGTGATAAGAAATTGTGCTGGCGCTCTGTTCATGAGCGGCACGCTTCACCCGCCCGAGATCTTCGCCGCCCGCATGGGACTGGAGGATTGCGTGTGTCGCTCCTATCCTTCCCCGTTCGATCCCGAACGCCGTCTGGCCATCGTCGTTCCGGACGTCGGCACCCGCTATCGGGAGCGCTGCCGTGAGAGCACGGCGGCCATGGCCCGTCGTCTAGCTACATTGAGCGCGGCCGTCCCGGGCAACGTCATGGTCTTCCTCCCTTCCTATGCGTACCTCTCAGCGGTCCATAGGGAGCTCAGGAAGCTGTCGGGACGCAAACAGTTGCTGGCCGAGCATCCAGGATCGATGAAATCCGAGAAGGATGGATTGGTACAGAGGCTGTTAGGACGCCGGGAGGTGCTCATCCTCTGCAACATCCATGGGTCGTTCTCAGAAGGGGTGGACTTTCCACCGGGATGCCTGTCGGCCGTCATGGTGGCTGGACTGCCCGTCCCCCCGCCCTCGTTGGAACGGAAGGAGATGATGACCAGGATATCGAACAGATTGGGAAAGGACAAGGCCCGGGCCTATCTGGACACCTACGAGGCCTTGAGCAAGGTCCTGCAGGCCTGCGGACGGGCCATCAGGCGTGAGGAGGACCGGGCGGCGGTGATGCTGCTCGACCCGAGGTACCTGGAAGACAGGGTGGCGAAGATGCTTCCCCCGGACATGAGGTTCGCCGAAGGGGACCCGTTGGCCTTGCTGGCAGAGTTCTTCGAACCGGAACCGGCGGCGCAGTGGCTGTCACTGGCGGAAGGTGAAAGGATAATAACCGGGCATTGACTTTACTCAATCCGTGCAAGTGATAAGGAAAGGGGCGGAGGCCGAGATCCGCCGGGACACGTGGATGGGACGCCAGGTGCTGGTGAAGAGCCGTGTGCCCAAGACCTATCGCCATCCTGAGCTGGATAGGACTTTACGGGCCCATCGCACCAGGATCGAGGCCCGATTGCTGCAGGAGGCCAGGGAGTGCGGCGTTCCCACGCCCATCATCTACGACATCGACCTGGAGAAGGCCGAACTGTGGATGCAGGAGATACAGGGGCCGAGGGTCAAGGACGCGTTTTCCAGCGCCACCCCCGATGAGGTCAAAGTACTGAGCCAGGAGATCGGCAGAATGGTGGCCAGGCTGCACGCCCACGGCATGACCCATGGGGACCTCACCACCTCGAACATGATATTGGAGGGCGAAAGGGTGTGGTTCATCGACATGTCCCTGGGGGTCAAGGCCGCCAGCCTGGAAGAGATGGGCGTGGACCTGCACCTGCTGCGCGAGGCCTTCCAGTCCGCGCATTCGGAGATGATGTACGCTTACGACATCATCGCCGAGACCTATGCCGAGGAGTTCGTCAGAGGTCGCGAGGTGCTCCTCAAGGTCAAGGAGATAGAGGAGAGGGGGCGTTACGCTTGAAGCTGAGACTGGTGACCGGGAACGCCCACAAGCTGCAGGAGTACCGGCACGGGCTATCGGCCTTGGGCCTGGAGATCGACCACCTCCCGGTGGAATGCGACGAGATCCAGGCCGATACCCTGGAGGAGGTGGTCCGAGCCTGCATAGCTCAGTTGAGACGGGACGGCCACCGTAACTTCATGCTGGACGATTCCGGCCTCTTCGTGCCGGCGCTGAATGATTTCCCAGGGGTGTATTCCGCCTACGTCATGCAAACCCTCGGTTGCAAAGGTATGCTTAGATTGCTGGAGGGACTGGACCGCACGGCGCGCTTCGAATGCTGCATCGGGGTCTGCTCCGATGATCTGGGAGAGTTCACCGTCACTGGCGTGTCCCCGGGAAGCATCATCGGTGAGGAGAGGGGGAAGGGCGGCTTCGGTTACGACCCCATCTTCGTTCCGGAAGGCCAGTCGCTATCATTCGCCCAGATGGACATGGGAAGCAAGAACGTATTTTCCCATCGAGGCCGGGCCATGAAGGAGCTGGCCGCAGAGATCAAGGTTAGGATGGAGGGAAGGAGATGAAGGTCAGAGGCAACGACATAGTGGTCACCGGATGCGCCGGATTCATAGGCAGCCACCTCACGGACGCGCTGCTGGAGATGGGGAACCGCGTGGTAGGGGTGGACAACCTGAGCGCGGGGAAGAAGAGGTTCCTGGAGGAAGCGGAGGGATATCAGGACTTCCGATTCGTGCAGGCCGACCTGCTGAAGGACGACCTGAGGCCGGTCTTCAAGGGAGCGGACCTGGTGTTCCACATCGCCGCCAATCCGGACGTCCGGTCCGGGGCCAATGACACGCTTTCCCAATACCAACAGAACATCGAGGTCACCTATCGGGTGCTGGAGGCCATGCGGGAATTGAAGATACGAAATATCATCTTCCCTTCTACCTCCACCGTCTACGGGGAGACCACGGTCATCCCCACCCCGGAGAACTACGGACCTCTGGTGCCTATATCCGTTTACGGGGCCACCAAACTGGCCTGCGAGGCGCTGATCTGCTCCTACGCCCATTCGTTCGACATGCAGGCGGTCATCTTCCGCTTCGCCAACGTGGTCGGGACCCGCAGCACGCATAACGTGCTGCATGATTTCGTGGCCAAGCTGCGCCGAGACCCTACCCGCCTGGAGATACTGGGGGCGGAACCGGGTACAATGAAGTCCTACGTGCATGTGGACGACTGCGTGCGCGGCATGGTGTTGGGCACGGAGTATTCCCGCAACAAGGTGGAGATGTTCAACCTGGGCTCTTCGAACGCCTTCACGGTCAAGGAGATAGCGGACACGGTCACCGAGGCTATGGGACTTAGGGGCGTCCGGTACGAATGGACCGGAGGCGTGCAGGGAGGGCGGGGCTGGATCGGGGACGTCAAGAACATGCTGCTGGCCTCGGATAAGCTGCGGTCCTACGGCTGGGACCCGACCATGAACAGCGCCCAGGCTATCAAAACTGCTGTAAAAGAGATACTGGCCGAACGATCTTAGAACAGCAGTCCTTCGATGGTCTCCCCGGTCACATCGATGGTCCGGACCCAGTCACCATCCTCGAAGTTCCAGTTCTCCCCGCCATCGCCGCCTACGGGCACCGATGCGGCCGGATAGCCTCCGGCGTAGGGCATGCCCACGGTGTCCACCACCAGCCAGAATCCCAGATCGTCCTGCATCCAGTGTACCGGGACGCCGTTGCCATAATAGTCCTGTGTGTTCTGTTCCACGTTCAGCATGTCAGTGGTGTTGTTGCCTACGTAGACCGTGGTAAAGGCGTGCCCGGAGATCAGATTGACCCGGCAATCGCCGCCCAGGGCGGTGAGGAGGGACGCCAGCAGTATGGCCTGGTCCTCGCAATCGCCGGTACCGAGGGAGATGGTCTCCGAGGCCGACTGCCAGTGGTTGTCCTCGTCCTCGGCGTACGTTATGGTGGATCGGACCAGTTCATAGGCCTCGATGATCTGAAGGACACTCAGATCGCCTGGGGCATTGTTGAGCACTATGTCCGCCAACCCGGCCACTATCTCGAAGTCCACCCGCTCGTTAACTTTGTTGTAATAGCCCACCGGGTTCGTTTCCACGTCCCGTTCCTGAAGGGCCTCTTCAGGTAGGACCTCGGCCTCGAAGCTACCGACGACCACATCCCCCTTGTCGCACCACATCGTGCCGTCATTGGAGGAGGTCCAGACGTTCATTCGGACCTGGAACCCGACGGTCCCGTTCGTCCCCGGCCCGGCGATATACAGCACGCCCATGCCCAGGGCGTCCCCCGAGGCGACCAGCTTGGAGCAGTTCACGGAGTAGCTGGCATTTCCCCCATCCCAGATGACGCTATATGAGCGAACATAGACGTCGTTCTCCCCGTTGTTCCCGATCAGCAGTTCCACGATGCCGCCATATTCTTCATACATCGGGGTGAGACTGATGCCGGTGGTCAGATGCGCGGGGTACTCCGTTCCGCTCAGGGGTCCAGGCAGGCTTTCGTTCCGAACTATCGTCGTCACTTCCGGCCGGTCAAGGTCGTCCTCGGTGAACCCCTGTGGGTCCTGGGCCATCCCGCCGAACACGAATAACGCGATCATCATCAATGCGATGACGACCGCGACGGCGCCCAGCATAACCCTCTTCTTCATGCCAGGTATCTATCCCTCTGGACTATTAATGTCTTGCCAGTTTAGGCAATTATTTATTATCGGACACTCCATCCCGCGGCCGAGGGGCCGTGGGGTAGCTTGGTCCATCCTTCGGGCTTTGGGAGCCTGAGACTCCGATTCAAATTCGGACGGCCTCACCACTTATTTCTCCAATTGGTGTACTGGGAAGATCGAAGACCTGTGACCATGCCGCGGCGTATGATCCGGCCAGGTATTGTTGGTACAGGTTCCCGGCAAATCTATTTTAATCGTCCCAGGGCATGGGGAGGGCGTGAGCGAAGACCTGGTGGGCAAGCCTTTTCCCGATTGGACCATGATCGACGACATGGGCCGCGAGGTGCGCCTCAGCGAGCAATGGAAGGATGGCTCGGTGCTTCTGCTCTTCTTCTCCTCCGCCTTCGGCTTCGTATGCAACCTAGAGATGCTGACCTTTACGGCCATGCGGAAGGCGTTCGATGAGGCCAACTGCCGCATCTTCGGGGTGAGCAATGACACACAACGCTCATTAGGAGCGTACAGCGAGAACCTGAAGATCGGCTTTTCGCTCCTCAGCGACGAAGGGGCGCGTCTGGCCCGGACCTTTGGGGCCATGGAGGCCGAGGATGGGCCATGGCCGGGATTCCCCAAGCGCTCGGAGTTCTTGATCGACCGCCACGGGATGCTCCGTTACGTGCACATCCCTCCGGACTCCAACTGGGAACCGGATTACGACCAGATACTGGCGGCGGTCAGAAAGCTGGCCCAGGAAGATTGAAATCCCCATCAGGCCGATATGGTCGGCATGGACATGGAGCGCGTCCCGAAGGTGGGCCAGAAGGCCCCGGACTTCGAGCTTCCGGACGATATGGGTCAGCCGATGCGGCTCAGCGATATGGTCGTGAAGGGTGTGGTCCTCCTCCTGTTCTACCCTACCGATTTCGGGATGATATGCTCCATCCAGATGGGGGAGCTGCGGGACTCCTACACCGAGTTCGAGACCTCCGGCGTCCGGATCCTGCCGATATCTACCAACAGCGTAAGATCGCATTCAGCCTGGAAGGAGTCCATGAAACTGCCGTTCCCTCTGCTGGCCGATGAGGATGGCCAGGTGACGTCGATATATGCCATGGAATGTGACGATGATTCGTGGTTCAAGAATCGAGCCTGCCGGGGAGCCTTCGTGATCGACGAGGAAATGAAAGTACGTTACCGTTGGATACCCCCCAGCCCTCATGTGGGAGCGGACGTCCAGGTGCTGTTGAAGGAAGCTCGTGCCGTCACTTCTCAACGCTGACCAGGCGTCCGATGTGCAGGCTCCCCGAATCCCGGTGATAATGTGATTCCATGTTCACGGGCAGGAGCGCACGCAGATGCATGGGGGAGTCCAGGACCAGCGTCTCATACTCCCCTCCCTCCCCTGAGACGTTAAGGCCTTTGGCCTTGGAGAGCAGTGTGAGCTCGTCCAAGGCCTCGCGGTCCAACTCCCGGCCTAGCCAACGTTGACCTATCCCGTCGGCGAAGACACCGACGATGATGGCCTTCAGCCCGGAAGACAGCATGTCCTCGAGTAGAGTTCGTTGGTCCTTCCTCCACAAAGGCGAGAAGACCTTCAGCCCTAAGGACTCGCACACCCCATTGATGCGGTCCCATTGGTAATCGGAGGCGATGGCCCCGGTGACCACGCCCTCGATGTTCAGTCCTGACAGCGCGTCCCGAAGAGCGGCCAGGTCGTCGCCCTCTTCTCCGCTGGAAGGGACGGCTATAAGGTCCTTCCCCAGGGCCTTGGCCATTTCCGGCAGGTGCTCCAGGTTCAGTGTGTGGAACACCCAGGAGTGCGGGTCGGCAGGAACGATCGTCACCAGGCAAACGACCTCGTGCCCGGCCTGTTCCATAAGGTACGAGGCGTAGGTGGAGTCCTTTCCTCCGGAGAACAGGCAGGCCAAGCGCATGAACGTGCAAGCGCCTCCGGGCTTATAATCGATGCGCCGGGGAAGCATTGAAATTCATTTCGAGCGATAACCTCCTCGATACCTGATGCCGCTGCACTGCCCTCGCTGCAAGAAGAACATTGACAAGGCCAAGGTCGAGGAGATCGAGGCCAGATTGATGAACGATTTCCATAACGATTCTTTGCGGCGGGGTCGATGCCCGGTCTGCGGCACCCCTCTCCTCGACACGGACAAGAAGGTGGATAAATGAGGATAGATGAGATGAGCTCGGCCGCTTTCGATGAGGCGGTCAAGACCGACCCCATTGTGTTCCTGCCCATGGGCGCCTGCGAGGCTCACGGACCACATCTGCCGCTGGGCACTGATATCTTCCAGCCGGAGATGGTGGTGGTGGAGGTTGTGAAGCGTGTCGGCGGGCTCATAGCCCCTACG
>Ga0247841_10007358_pt1 | contig 16413 bp, 21 predicted proteins | sample LaCruzMarch2015__2_FD_192410 | JGI IMG/M metagenome (GOLD analysis project Ga0247841, IMG submission 192410) | Freshwater microbial communities from meromictic Lake La Cruz, Castile-La Mancha, Spain - LaCruzMarch2015_18m | ecosystem: Environmental > Aquatic > Freshwater > Lake | place: Spain... | reverse complement strand
AACCCCTTCCCCATTCGGGTCCCCCTTCCCCAGTCCCTCAAGTCCTCCATCCAGTCCACCATCGGGTCCACCAACAACATTCCCACCGTTTACCCCACCCCTCTCTCCACAATTACCCCCTCCTCCACCGGGTTTGTGGGGTGGGATGAACAGTCCCGGTCCTTTCCAGAGGAAGAGGCATGCCGCATTTAAAGAAACCTTTAACATGGGTCTTGATTTCTCAATCAAGAAACCATCGAAGATAAAAGGGAAGTCGTTTACTTCACCAAAGAAACCCAAGGCAGTAAAAGCAACGAAGAGGAAGAAATGAGTTTCAGACTTGACAGTGGGAAAATCCCACATATGAATTACAACCGTGTCATTAGAAAGTCACGGGTCGCAATGTGTCGCAATCGTCCAGATGCTCCAATGACCTTAAACGAGGCCCAACAGATATGGAGTATCTCGCAGGACCTGAACGGGATTACCGAACCACAGCTGGCCATCCGGAAACCCCAGGGGAGAACTCGGCAGGGATTCATATGAGAAACGAGTTTATCTTCAGAATATCCAATGGAAAATTCCTGACATTACGGGAATTACAACACGCAATGAACGATGTGATTTCTGATACCTTTGGTGCGGAAGTCCGTATGATGGATAAACAGATTGTCGAGATATTTGACCAGAGGCAATTCAAACTCGAAGCAACACAAGAGTTTGAAACTGGTAATGGAAGAGAGGAACTGCTGGGGAAGTCGTTGGGCAAAATGCCTTTGGACATGGCAGTCAGAAAGTTCAGATAATTATAAATATCTTTTAAACCATTTTATCCGTAAAGGAGTTGATTTCCTTGGTTAAGAAATTTACAGCACCGAAGGTTAATCCCCAGAAACCACTGATGGGAAGTGTACATGGTGGAGTGATTGGGAGTGCAATGACGGTTGACAAAATGCGAGCGTCCCCCTTTGGGGCACCCGTGGTTAAGAAACCGAAACGCATGCCGTGATGTTCTATGCCACGCAGGATGCATCCCCGTAAGCAAATGCGCCAACCAAATATGCCCAGAATGATGATGAAGGGCATGATGGATATGGGAACAATGGCTATGGGTGGTGCCGTTTTAATCGGTACCATTGGCATGGCTGGATCTCTTTTAAAGAAGTGATTGGTCATGGTAAATATGACCCCAGAGGAATTTGCGGCCTTCAAAGAGAAGTCGGGATTTCACGAGGGTCAGTCTGTAAAAACTTTTTATAAAGAAGCAGAGAATCACAGACTGTTCCTAAAACATCATGCTGAACGCAGGGCCTTGAACAGGACCCTGCGGTCCCAGCAGTGTTCTCTTATTGACAGGGTGAAGTTCGCCATACGGGATTCAAGGAGGTATGATGGCTGGCCAGAATATTAAGACAAGTTACAAAACCCCGCAGCAGGCACAGAAGGATAGTCAGATCCTAAAGAAGAATGCAGATCGTGTTGCACAGAATAAAGCAATACGGGAAGAGGCACGGGATCAGTCTGCCATCGGGAAAGTGAAACGAGCTGTGAAAACCGTGAGGGACAGCCCCACTACAAAACGGGTCGGACAGTTTGTCAAGGACAGGTCCGAAGGAATTGCTCACGAGATGCAACCCGGACCGGAACGTGGTCCTCGCAGAGCTTCTGCACCTATGGGTGGAATGGGAATGCGTATGCCGCAAGTCCAACAGGATCCTTTTGGTGTAGGTGGGTTTGGAAACCTGCATAGGGTTATGGTTTCAGATCCTTTCCATGAACTACCCAGACGCAATCCCGTTGCACCACCCAAAAAGAAACGCAGGAAAAACCCTCATAGAGAGTCCTCTGGTGGCAGTGGGATGGATATGATGGGCATTCCCGACCACATGAAGTGGATGTTTTAATTCCTCTCCTTTTTTCAGTAAATTATAAATACTTTCCCCTGCCTTATGTATCTTAAAGAGGTGAAATTGCACATGGAGTTTCTTGAAACTGTAAAGAACCTTGTTGTTGTCAACAAGAAAGCATTCACCGCAATCCTGGTCGGCTCGATCATGGCCATCCTGATTGGGTCAGTAATGCTCGTCATCACCTACGTGGTCCTCTCCGCAGTCATCACTGCGATTGGCACGGTGTCCAATGCAGCACTCAACACGAGTCTGTACGCAAACATCACGGTGATCACCCAGGCACTCACCATCGTCGGTATCTCGCTCATAGTAGCAGGTGTCGCAGGCATCATCTATATGCTGATGGGTGTCGCAGGCATGACCGGCCAGCGTGGACGGTAGACGATGGGACTAATATCCCCTCGTTTTCATTCATTTCTCGTTTTTTTAATAATTCTCTTTCAGTTATCCCAGTTATCTAATCAATCTGGAAAAAGGAGAGGTTGAACCATGAATCGAAAGATTATAGCAGTTCTATTTATTTTTCTGGTATCGGTACCCCTGGTCTTCGCAGAAGATATTTTCGAGGAGCAGGGACCAGCAGTAAAAATAATCTACCAAGGAACAACCGCAATAAAAACCGCAATTGACGCAAAATCAAAGAGCCCGGAAATTGTTTTAAAAGAGGAAACTGATAAAATAATGTCAGTACAAAAATATCCTTATTCTATAACATCAGGAAAAACCGAAATAAAAATTCTAAAATATAAATGTGATGACAAAATTAAGATGTGCGGATACTGGATAGAGGCAACCAGGGACGGGAAGGGAGTATATACTAACTCTCCGATATGGATCAGCCCTCCTCCGTATGAAATAATAGTAAGTGAATCTTTAGATATAAAAACAAATGAATTGACGATAACAGTAAAAGAAGATCCAAAATTGGCAGTAGAAGAAATATTAAAAGGATATGTCGATCAGCAACCGTTAGGCAAGGCGGTATCGTATGAGAGGTAAGATCCTTTTTTGTCTGGTTGCGATGGTGTTATTGGTGGGAGTAGTGAATGCAGATACATTAATTCTCTATACCGATACATCAAGAGATGGAGTTTTTCGGGCTTTACCGGCAACGTATGATACTTTCTCTAATGTGAGAAATATGCCGGGAACAACTGTATGGACAACAAATACCTCCGAAATATCAGGTTTTACAATTGCTTCCAGTACAACCTCAAACAGATATACCGGATTTAGAACTTTTGGATGGAGTGGTGATACATCTTCGATCCCGGATGATGCAACAATTGATAGCGCAACAATGACATATGCAAGTGCCGGAGATTGTGGTGATGATCTTGGATCTTTTAACATAACAATTGCCGAATTTAATCCTGCAAGTCCAGCAACAGGATTAACGGCTGATGATTATAATACTTCAGAACTTACACCGATAGCAGCTACAAAATCAATGACCACATGGGACGCAGATGGAAACAAAACATTCGCTTTAACAGATTTAACTCCTATCAGCAAAACTGGATATACTAATATCTATTTGGGTTTTTGGCGGCAAATAACAAATAATGCTCCGACTTGGGTTTCAGGAGTTTCATCTATATGTTATGTTAGAGATACATCCTACACAGGGACTTCTTCAGATCCGTATTTGACGATTACATATACTCCTGCCCCTGCCGATACAACTCCCCCTACAAGTATCACAGGTCTTGCCAATATCACAACCTGCAATAGCATAAACTGGACATGGGGTAATCCGACCGATGCAGATTTCAACCACACGGTAATTTATCAAGATAACGTCTTTAGACACAACGTAACAAATACCACAACGTATGATCTATGGAGCAGCTTGGCAGAATTGACCAGCTATACGTTCAGTTCAAAAACCTGTGATCTATTAGGAAACTGCAATACAACATGGACCAATCTATCAAGCACGACTGGAGCGTGTGGTGTCGCCCCGGTTGCCAACTTCACAGTAGACGATACAACACCGTGTATTGGAGATACTGTCACTTTTACTGATACGAGCAGTAACATACCAACAGCGTGGCATTGGGTTGTATCTCCAGGAGGATGGGACAGTCATCTCCAAAACACTACCCATGTCTTTGATACGGCTGGAGTATATACAATCAATCTCACCGCTTCAAATGCTTACGGTTCTGATTTGGAATCAAAAACCGATTATATTACAGTGACAGACTGTGATGGGGTAGATCCATTTGTGGATTGGCCTTGGTGTGCCGACCAGGATATATTCTTCAGAAACGACTCTTCCGATATAGCCGGATATTATGTTATGGATCACAGACCGCAGCTTTCAGATACTGCATATAAATCTGTAGTAGTATCTTCAGCAACTGGCCCGCAAACCATCGGCTCTTGGATATTACCTGTAGGTTCTCCGAATGTATCGGTAATCGGACCGGGTCTTTGGAGATTCCGTACTTACCTCAATGTGTCGAGTGCCGTGGGCCTCACATGATTTGAATACATTATTTATAATCGATCCGTTGGCGGTGTGGAAACGGATCTGTTTTACGGTCAGGCAATTACCAAAGAGATTGATGATCTTACTCCAACAGAAGAACTCACATCGTATGCCCGTAGGAATTATACTTGGCTTAATCCTGGGGATCGTCTTGTAATAAAAATCAATGCAAGTACTTCGAGTGTTACAGCGAGAACCGCAACGATTAGTCTTGCAGGGAATACAGAGGCATCTATGGTAGGGGTTTCTTATTTCTTATGTGACGAAGTATTACCATCAGTAACCCCGCCATCTTCTGGATCATCTGGTGGGAACGCATCAGATATGATAGGGATTGTTGGTGTCGGAGTTTTGTTTGGAGTGATTGTTTTGATAATGATGAGGAGGAGAGTATTATGAAAAAATATCTTTATGTTTTTATTCTTGCATTAATGTTCCTGGTAATCCCATCTATGGCTGTTGATACGACCACGCTGGATCCGGGAACATCCACTGACTGGAACTTATGGATAATCTCTGGGATGCTGGGATTAGTGTTATTCTTACTTTCACTTAATCCCCCGTCAAGTAAGGCAAACATTGAGGTTGATGCCATCGTTTCTGTAATTGCGTGGATTCCGATTGGGTTTTGTGCCTACGCATCCTTCTCGGTCAGCAGAGTTGTAGGGACAGGGTATCAGACATTGTACTCAATGCCGGTGATAGGGGTACTGATGTTTGTGTTCCTTGTTGGGGCAGTTATAAACACATTGCGTATTATCGCACTGCACCGGATGTTCTCATCAAATCCAGAACAGGAACCACAATATGACGAGTGAATATACTGACGAGCAGAAGAAAGAAATCGCAGAACTGATTGCAAAGACCCGTGAAGTTGCAGAATGGAGATACTCTGGAGATTCCTTCTACAGAATTGCCACAGTACATATTGCGGGTCTGGTTAACCAAGGGGCAGTAGATCCGTTTGTTCTGCAGGTGGGGCAGGCCCTGTATGCTTCCTTCAAGCAGGCCAATGCCCTTGGTCAGGCAACATCACCCCAAGAACCCCCGGACCCATCGACTGGATGAAACGGGAAGACCTGATGGAAGCAACCATCAGTATTTTTATTGGAATGCTTTGTTTGAATTTCATCCTCATTTTTATTATCCCAGGACTCCTATGTCGATTGATTCAAGACAGAAGATAATAATTGCCCTGGTGATCGTAGGGGGCATATTGCGGTTCTGGAATATTGGATTCCAGCATATGAATTGGGATGAGGAATTCACTATTGCCTTTGCCGGTCCGGCAGTATCTGTATGGGACCTGATTCTCAAAGCCCTGTCACAAGACTTTACCCCACCCTTCTATTATCTTACAGCACACTTCTCGATGGTGTTCTTTGGGGAAACCGCAACGGCAATCCGTATCCCCTCTGCCATTGCAGGAGTCCTGTTGATACCAGTGATGTATTTTATTGGAAGGGAATATCGTGACGACTTGTTTGGGATCCTGCTTGCCGGATTCTCAACCATCTTCTATAACTTTATTTTCTATTCACGGTACGGTCGGTCATATTCCATTGCGTTGTTATTTTTCTCTCTGGCATTCCTTTACTTCATGAAGACGGTGAAGGGCAACAGAGATGCTTCGATTCCATTCGGTATATTCGCACTGCTTGCACTCTGGACCCACCTCTATACAGCAATCCCATTGGGGATTATGATTCTTTATTTATTCTATAAACAACTGGCATTTCCTGGAGTTGCCTTTACTGTTATCGGGGCATTGCCTTTATTGAATTATATCAACGTCATAAACGAAACCAGAATCCAGGGGGTGGGGAGTAATACCTTTGGGGAGTCCCCCCTTGCCGTAATACTTTACACCCCTCTGGATCTGTTCACCTACTCTACATTCATAATTTTTCCAATCATCATCTGGGTCCTTTGGAAATACAGGGTCGACCCGATTTTAAAACTCATTTCTATAATTTCTTTGGGCACTTGGTTTTCAATGTTGGCACTTTCTATTAAGACTCCCATAATTTTACATTATGGTATCTTCCTTGTTACAATGCTTCTAATTGCCCTCACAGTGCCATTCTATTGGCAAATCTCAAAGGGTCGGGGGCAATCGTATCCCCCCAAAACTATTTTGTTAATTTTGATTGTGTGGATTGTTCTTGTTTTGGAAGCGGTCCAGATTTTTGCACTGTTCACAATTCAACGTGGGGCATGGTAAGAGAATACTATTTAATACTATTAAAACCAATAAAATTTTGTCAAGTGTTTTGTTTGTTTTCCACTTGACACCTCATGTACCTACGCTCCTAAATATATAATTGGCATCCTGCAGCCCTCGTGGGGTCACTCCCGCAGCGTCTTTCTGTTGAGGGTCAGGGTGCCAAGATACTCTTTAATATTATTAAGTAATACTTTTAATCGCATGCAGAAATATAAAAAGTGCCATAGTCTTTGTGAAGACAATGACTTCGCCAGGTGTTATGGCAAACAAAATAAAAACGTCTGCCCGAAATCTCGTTCTCAATATCGGATTACAGCAACATGCTGGAAGGTGAAGACCATTGATTAAATCGGAAGCTGTCGCCATTGGTGTTGCAATGGGATTCCTTTACGGACTCACGCTCTGGACCGCATACGATTCTCTTGCAACAGCATCGTTCATTTTGTACGGTGATAGATTTTATATCCCAATAGTATCTTCACTTGTTATCACATTGATCGGTTTTGTCTGCCTGTTCACATCACTGTGGTGGGCACCACGATTGATGGGAATGATTGAAGAGATGATGAGAAAATGATAGATTGGAAAATGGTAGGATGGTTCCTTTTTCTCGCAGTGCTGTTATCATTTGCCGTAGGGTTAATTATCCAGCCGGTGCATGCAGAAGGAGAGAATATCACGATAATCCCAACAGAGACATTGAGTATCCCCTATTACGTGCAGCAGGGAGATACCGTCTATGTTAACGAGACGGTTGATATCTCCGGAGTTATGGCAGGGGTCCTGAACCTTGCATACTACGGGGGGTATGATGAGGAGTCTGGACCGCAATATCTTTTGAATATTACTGGTGTCGGGAAGAAAGCGTATTATCGATATTACATTAACCCGGAAGTATTTGGAACACGGCTGGGAAAATGGTATAAGTGGAATGGGTATTACGAATCAAACGGAAACACACTTGCCTTTGTCGTAGCATATAAACGTGCAAAAACCAATCTATCGGAAAACCTCACCTTACAAAATCCAAACCAGACTCCTTTGGTATTACCGAAGATACCTATACTCCCAGATAGGCACATTGCAGACTACTTAATTGCCCGTGGAAACGGATTTTCAATCCCGATTAATGGAAGCGCAAACGTCTGGATATTCGGGAATCGGGAAGCCCTCTATGATTACCGATCCTTTAATGGAACTGTGGACATCACACCGGAAGCAATCAACACGCTCTCTGAAGGATTATATCAGGTCATAATCCAGACCAGGGCGAATGGAAGTTATGGTGAATCTCCGGTGAGGTATAACAACCTTACTGGGGAATTAGAATGGTTTGATACCAAAACTTTTACGGTAAATCAATACCGTATCATTGACCAGACACCAGAAAATGTACTGGCAAAACTCAAGTCGATCTTTCCATCAACTAACGACAAGTACCAAATATTCAAACTTGAAGTCCAGGAACCCTCGTTGTCAATTGACCAGATAGAGGCCGCAAACAGTCTTCCTAAAGACATTGAAGTAAACGGAGTCTCGCTGGACAACCCCTCATATATGGATGTGAGGGGGTATACCAACGTAGCAAAGGACACTATAGTTTATGTCAAGGTTGACCCGGACTTGAACGCACCGGAAGAAACAATGTGGAAGGATGCAATCATAGCAAAGACAGAAGGCAACCAAGGAGATATGCGTACCTTCAAAGCAATTGTTCCTGTCAGGTTGTATAATATGTATCCGGGCAGGCACTTCATAGCGGCAAAGACCGGGTTAGGAAAAGCGTATGTTACAGCAAGTTTCTACATCTATGATAGCCCAACAGGGACCTATGTACAGAATAAGACGATCAGGTACATCAGTGGAAGATACGGTCCCGATGAGATAATTCCCACACCAACTCCAATAACAGTCACCCAGATTGTTACACAAGTGGTAACACAAATTGTAACGGTACCTGTCACCCCAAGCAATGAACAGGTCTATGCACAGCAGAAGAAAGCCAGCGAAAAGACATTCTGGGATGGAGTGACTATTATCTCTGGAGTTATTGCAAGTGGATTGTTTTTGATTGGAGGGACCTTGTATGGCCTTTCAATTTATCGGAGGTTGAGAGAATGACGAAATTTTTTATTAAAACCACGGCACAATCAAAACCAACAAAAGAATCACAATCTTTTGTAAATGCCGTAACAAAATTGCTTGAAGAACACGGTGTTGCCGATGAAACCAAGAGGGGGCAATGTGCTTTTTACCTGTTCCAGATTACGATAAAATTCTATCGTGGCCTGACAAAGGACCCCGCCGTTACTAACGAAAAAATTCAACGGCTTACCGATGATATGAAATCGGAACTTGAGAAGTATGGAGTGGGAACCTCTGAAGAGAGAGAGTCGATCATTGTAGACTACTTTGTGGTCCTCAAACAGCTGGGCCTTGAGGCAATTAAATGAGAAGAGAAATTATTATTGGTGAGATGATTATTATCTCGTGTGCCAAATGCCCCAGAAATATGAATTACTCCAACCCTCTTCTGCGGTTTCTTCCCCCAACCCATTACTGCGGTGATACCGTGGACCTGCATACGAAGGGGCATTTAATCCTAAACCCTAACACAATCCCAACCTGGTGCCCACATGCAAAACTGGATTGACTTCTTACTCTGGATCCCGGTCGTATCATTGTTAATGATGATACCAATCGTCTGCTGGCTTGACTGGAAATATCGGGAAGTGGATCATACCTGGTGGTTTGTAGTTATCATTGTTAATATACCATTTGCTGCAGTAATGTATATCTTGAATATATACGAATGGTGGATGCTCATAATCTCCTTCGTTGCAATGGTGATCTATTTCATCCTGATGAAATTGCATTACATCGAAGGTGCAGATTATATGTTCATAACCTGCATCGTGATGTTCTTTGTTTACAATCCTCTGTCAAACCACTGGCTGATGGCTTTACCTTTCTCGATCTTCTTGGGGACTTGTGTGGGAATATCTGCATTCTGGCTGGGACTCTGGAACTATCTCCATAAGAGAGGGTTTGTATTTGATATCGAAGGGAATTTCCCCATGATGCTTCCAATATCTGCTGCATTGTTATTAACGGTGGTACTCGCATGATGCAATACTGTCCAAAGTGCAGGAAGATCACTCTGAAAATTGATAGAGTGATGGGGAGTACCAAAACGGTATACTATGCCTGCACAAATTGCTGCCATAAAGAGAAAAGACATTATAATACTCAAGGAGAGGAGGGAGAACCAATTGCCACCAACACCACCAAAGATTAAGATAAGACCCCGTAATCCAGTAAGTGCGAAAGCTCCAAGTAACCCAGTAAGTAGTAAATCGACAGCCCCAGTACGTAAACCACGCAGGAAAGGTTTAATATGGAAGATTGCCGAAATAATCATCAGCGATATTAAAGAATTGCCCAATCGGATCATCCACGGAAAGAAGGTTGTTAAAAAAGTAAAAATGCCCGAATCAAAAGAATCCTGGAAAGATTGGGAAGGAGAGATTTAAATGAATGTTGGAGGGATTCTACTTTTATTTTTGGTTATTGTCGGTGCCGCATTTGGATTAATGCTTGTTGTTTCGAAAGCAAACATGACTGCCCCAGTTGATTCTGCTGGCACAACAGTAAGCGCTGCAGACAACACAACGAGAGAAGTTGTTTTATCGTCTGCCCCGGCAGTCACAACCTTGGTTGGCTGGATGGTGATGATTGGGGCCGGGATGGTCCTTGTTATTTTTTTGATTTATCTTGCAATGTCTGGAAAGAAATTTCAATCCAGATATTAAACTTTTTTATCTGCCACGATCACCGAAGGTGTTCTCGCTTCCACTTATCGAGATAAACAGGATAAACAGGATAACAACACCCCCTGCAATCCCGGCCATAAAACCCCACCACCCTTTTAATGTTACTGCAAGGATGAATAAAATTAGGATGTAAAAGATGAATTGTAAATAGAAGATTTCATTGGCCATATTACCTCATTGCCATCGTGAACGAGACGAACCTGACGACAGTTACCATAATTGCAAGACCGACTCCTCCGGCAAGCACATACCACGCAAGACGGTTCTTGGTTATCTGGTCTTCATTGTATTCCTGCTCTGCCATCTGCCTGCGCTTCCCAGCCCAATCAGACTCTTCCAAATCCATTGGGAATCCGGTGTCAACACGGGTCCATGTAACCTCGTGTATCTTTTTCAGTTCCGGGCACTGGATCTCCCCCGCCGTAAGTTTTTTCTGGAATTTTGAGTAGGAGTGTATCTGGTCGTTAGGATTGGCATCGTTCCACTGCTGTGCAACAATTTCGATTGCCTTGTGCTGGGGTGACTTGCGCAGGGTCCAGTTATCAGTATCAATAACAATATCGAGAGGGACTCCCCCACATACTGCCGATGGTGACCGTTCCCATTCTCCATTCTGCAGCAGTCGCGCAATTTCAACATCCTTGTTTACCTTGCCAAATTTATAGACAAGACCTTGTAAAGGAGTGATGTCGTCAAAAAATGCGGTGGGGTAATAAAAGAACCACTTTGCAAACTTCCCCATATTCCCAGGAATCTCGTAATCCCACTTGGAATAATCGAAAATGCACTTGGCATCCTTTTCCGCAACCATTTCCCCAATTAAGTTGGCATCAAAGATGAATGCCACGTTAGACCCTGCTTTGTAGGCATAGTAGAGACCATGCAATGGTCCATAGGGCTTCCAGCCAATAAAATACCAAAGAAGGCACACAATGCCTGCTAAAACAAGGATAATGCCCCATGCCCAGTAATAGAGCTGAAGACCTATGAATGTTGTATTGAAGAATCCACCAAGAAATAAAACATCTGTCATTTTATGCCCCCATCGGGAATAACCATGCGACCAGTAAAGCGATCATCGAGATACCTGCTGCAACCATAAGAAATGCATGAACTTCCCAGAAACCCTTGGGTTTTCTGCGGAGGTTCAATTTCCGTGCATCGTGGATAAGCTCTCCCCCAAAAAACATACTTGAACATCCACGAGGGAAATACTTCCTGAACCTGTTGGGATTGTAGATGTTATATGGGGGAATATGTAGACTATCTGGATTTGTTGCCTGCAAGCACTTGCGGCCATACATCTCGTACGCCTCACAATTTTCTATGGGTTTTACAATGGTTGGTTTGATACTTTCAATAAAATCTTCTGAAAGCCCCAGATCCTTGGCATCAGCAAGCTTTTCCTGATATTGTTTATCCACTTCTTCTTTGAGCTGTTCCTGATTGGCATTAAATTCATCACAGACATGACATAAAGCAATCTCTGTTACGAAATCTCGGTTCTGGTCAAAATCTTCAGAAACAACCACTGCCTTACATCCCCCAACCTGGATAACCCCTTGAGAGGAATTTACATGCCACATCCCAATATTTGCTGGGTCGTGAGAAGTCAAGACATTGTCCTTGATTGTCATACAATCAATGGTAAGTTTCTGGACCCTTGAGATGAACCAAACCTGAACATCGTTCTGGGTCATCTTTTTGAGGGATTCACCCCACCCTTTTACAGGACCAAGCTTCCCAATACGCAATATCCAGTAAAGATTTATGGCAATGAAAAAGAGGATGAAGAAAAAGGAAATATAAAGCCAGACGGGTACTCCGACAACCGGAGCGAAATCCAGAGGACCTATTGACATTCCTTCTGGGACCACCAGTACTGGATCTGCTATCAATTCTGTTGCCATGTTACTTGCCCCCAAAAGGCCAAAGACTCTGGGTCTTCTGCTGCTGGGAATTCATGGTAACGGTCTGCTTTGTAGAGGATTGGTTGGTAATCATTGCGGTGATACCAGTCACACCCTGAACGGGAGTGTCTCCTTTCGGGACCAGAGAACTTATCTTAAAGTAGAACTTTTGGATTTTTGACCTTACAATCTGTCTCCTTCCTTGAGAATTTGCCCTGTCGATAATATCTTCCAGATCACGATTCAGTTCTGCATATATGGGTCCATCGTATCCAGGGACCCGTTTTATCATGTCAAGGAGAATTCGGAATAAAGCAAACCAGTTATTAAAATCATCCTCTTCTGGTAAGGCAGCTCCATACACTGCTTCCCGGACCTGTAAGGCATGATCCTGTGATGGTTTTCCTGCCCACATATCCCCAGGGTAATATGCCATCTGGTCCTCTGGATAGTATCCCTGATCGGCAATCTGTGCCTGTTGGCCCTGCGCAGGTCGTGCCTGCTGTGGTTGTGGTGTATCTCCGTATCCCATAATCTAACCCCTCCCTGTAAACGACAGGGATTCTGGATTGGCAAACCGTTTGTCGTACATGAGGAACATGACAAGCTCAAGTGCCTCCTGCGCAGACTGCATTGCCAATCCCTCATTATTTAATCCTTTAAGCTCATACCATGCCCTTTTCGCAATATGCTTGGCCTGCTCAAGAATTACGTCATTCTCGAAGATTTCTGCGTATTTCATGGTTGACTTCAAAGAGCTGATTAACAAACGAGTATTGTTAATTTTCGTGTAGGGATGATCTTTAATCGCTTCACTATAAAAATACCCATTGTCAATCTTCAACTGTGCCGGAACTTCTCCAATCATCGTGACAACCCCATCTGTGGTATAATCTTGTTCACCATCGCATCGGTCAATCCCGTCTTACGACAGATGGCACGGAAGGACTTGCCTTCCTCCATCATATCCTTAATTGTCTGACCGTGCTTCTCCATAAACTCCCGCAACTTTTCTGCACGTTTATCCACGGGATTCTTCCTCTCGTGTTCGGCCCCGGTAACTTCACTAATTAACCTGTTCGCTGCTTCTTCCCTCTGTTTATCATACTTCGCAATAAACCCCTTGAACGGATCCAGAATGTCTGGGGAGTATGCACAGAAATAATCTATTTTCTGGTCGTAGAAAGTAAATCGCTGCTCGAACACTTTCTTCTTCCCTGCACGGAACACAGAGTTGACAGAGTTAATTTTAATCAAATTAAAACCTGCCTCGTGGAAACTCTTGTAGACATGAGCCGACATATCCATGAGCTCTCGTTCCTGTAAATCTATATGAGAGGACATGGGTGCATTCTGCATAACGAACCATCGCTTGGTCCTGCAGACTGTCATGATCTTATTGAGGTTTTTATTCTTCTGGGTGGCAAAGTCTCTGCTCCCCAAAGCAACAGAAGCATCGTCTATCATAATGGCCTGATACTTCTCTGCCTCATCAAGTATCTTAGTGATGCCGTCAGTATCCTCAAGCAGGGCACAGTTCTCTATGCTGAAGTAATCTTTAGGATCCTGACCCCATTGATCTGCAATCTCTATTGCATACCGGCCCTGTAGATATCCCGTTGAGTATGACTTGCCCACTCCCTTCTTCCCATCGAGGGTCCCGGTGAAATCCTGGCGGGACTTGCCAGTGGTCCTCTTAACAACAAACTCTATGAAAGGTGAGGGGGGGAGAGGAAGGCCCTTGCTGATAATTGCAGAACAGATATTTGCAAACCTGCCCATAGCAGACCTGTTCTTTGGACCAAGGTCTGTTATGCAATCTGTGTAAACGGAAAGAGGGACATCTGCAGCAAGGATCTGTTCCTTGGTTGCATCGTCCATATCCTTTACATTCCTTGAATTAAACACATGGACCATTTAAAAAGCCCCGTGTGCCTTCTCGGTGAATTCCAGTATTTCAGAGAGGTATGCCTGGAAGTCTCCAATCGTCAGGATGGAAGCTGTGACTGCGCTGTCCTTTGTTTTTTTCCTGTCGATATAATCCTGCCAGAACTTATCCCTTTTCTGTGTATTCGGACAGAATGCCAGCAGAGAATTTGTGGTTGTATCCACATTAATGTCCCTTGGTTGTTTCATGGCATCCAGATACTTTGCACATTCAGATAACAAAAAATAGGTATACATCATCTTGGGAGAACCCGCAAGAAGATCCGTGGTGGGAGTGAAATCTTTAGAACCAACATTCATATATAATATTACGCACACGCAGATTATAAAAGAGTATTGAGTATTACCAAGGAGAATCTGTCAATGGATTAAAGGGCCTTGGTGCTTTCTTTCTGCGTATGGGTCGGACATGCATTTCCTTGTTGACATTCTGCACAACCCTTTTGATGACTGGTTCTGCCCGATATGCTGCAGGACCATTCTGCTGGAGATGATCTCGAGCTATCCTTCTGGCCCTTGTTGGACTGGCCCAAGGGTGTTCTCTCTGTTCAATCTTGGCACCTTTGTCCAAGTCTTTTTTATGCACGGTGTATCTTGGTGGCATAATTAAAACCCGTATTCGTTTCTGCTCATTGACGGTACCCCTTGTTTCTTCCTTCCCTTTGAAGACTTGCGTCTTGTATTTTCTGTGGTTACTTTCTGACCGAAAAAACTCCTCATCCCGCATCACCTCCATTTGCAAAATAGGTTTGCATAAGTTTGCATAATTATGCAAACTCAATAGTTCGTATGTCTGACGTTCCGGGGTCTGGGTCGGGAGTGGTGCTTATAATGGATAGGCACTTTCCTGGTATACCCTTTCCCTGGAGCAACCCTGACTGGATGCTTTGGTACTGCCATAAGGATTCATCACTGTCAATGATGATAAAGATTTTGCATAATTTTGTTTTGCATAACAAATCGGCCCAAAAAAAGGCCCGGAGGCCCTTGCTATAATTATGCATAAAAAATATAGTGTATTTTTTGCAGATATTTTTTTGATGTATTGAACCGGACGGTTCCTGGAAATCTCACTAAAAAGTGTTCACCGGGAGGTGCCTGCCGGGTGGGTTTTGGTGCCTCAATGGTGCCTATATACCTATATCATGCCAGCGCTGCCAGCGCTGCCATAAGCGCACTGCAGGTATATAGGGTATTACCGCACTTTTTCAAAATTTTTAAAAAATTGCGCTATATGAGCGCACGAAAAAGAGCGCAGTGCATGATCTCTTTGTTTGTGATCACAGTGCGAAAAATTCACTAAATAAAAAAATTTTTTTCGATCCGTCTATTGCGTGCGTGCTTGTATATATCTTAAAAATTTAATTACACTGTTGGAAAGATTGTTCTATTTTTTCCCAGTGCTTAAGACTCCCTGCCAGCTGCGCAGTAATCAGGATCCTAAATGCTGCGCTGGCAAGTAAAAAGCCATGATGTATAATGTATCTGGCAGCTGAGATCGGGCATTGTAAGCAATCTATGAAGGTTTTATTTTTTCATTTTTCCAACGACCCAGACAAAAACCTTAATTTAAGGTTGTTTTTGGAATCCAATAAAATTTTAAAAAACGTGCCGCCAAACATTTACCGGATTAAAAAAAATATCTTGAAACAGCCAGGCCGAGTCTGGCAGCTGGCAAGTAAAAAGGCATGATGTATAATGTATCTGGCAGCTGAGATCGGACATTGTAAGCAATCTATGAAGACAATATTTAGAGGAAAAATAGAAAAAAGAGGATTATTGTATTTCTATGGATATTCTCGCACAATCTTTACACTGCCAGTTCTGGGTCTTTTTTATTCTGTGGTTTTTTCTATCTGTAGTTATTTTAAATCCATGTTTCCTTAAATTCAGTGACTCGCAGAATTTACACTTCATAATGGAGTCACTCCCAGAAACATAATAATCCCTATTTCAAGGATAATTAAATTCACAGTGATATAGTAAAATAAAGAGAGTGACATTATAGAACCTCTTTATCCTTTTTGCGCTGCGCTCTTTTTGTTATTATCCTTGAATTAACGACTTTACCGGCGCCGTCTAACGATATAGCGATAAAATGTTCTTGCTT
>Ga0247841_10007356_pt1 | contig 16414 bp, 42 predicted proteins | sample LaCruzMarch2015__2_FD_192410 | JGI IMG/M metagenome (GOLD analysis project Ga0247841, IMG submission 192410) | Freshwater microbial communities from meromictic Lake La Cruz, Castile-La Mancha, Spain - LaCruzMarch2015_18m | ecosystem: Environmental > Aquatic > Freshwater > Lake | place: Spain... | reverse complement strand
TAACTATACCCTATCCCCTATGGGGAGTCAACTATTCTTTTTATATTCTTTTGTAATGGTTATTTCACCATTGATTGATTTTTCGATCCAGACTTTACCAATTGTAGAATCAAAGTAAACGGTTTCTTTTCCACCCTTTATATATTTCACACTGACTGTTTTAATATTATCATTCATATTATGGTTATAATATACTGGTTTATTATAAAAATGTCAAACTTATTTTGAAGTTATTTTGAATAAAGGTAAACGTCGAAACGGGTTGCGTTAAGTTTATTATGGTTATAAGCACCCTTTGGACGGTGATTTCCTCTAAATTTTTTACTTACCCGGCCATTAAAGTTAAGATTTCTCATAGTATTTAGAAAATATTTATACAAGTTAATTCCTTCGTTAGTGTTTTCAAAGGTTCCGATATAGTTTTCTGTTCGTTTCATCTTGGTTATAATATACTGTATTTTTATAAAAATGTCAATCAATTTTGGCTACATAGTATATATATTTTGGTGACACGTTGACTTTGACTAAGTTATTATATTGAATATTCCACAGTGAATTTTCGTCATTCCAAGTAGCTTTGTAGGGAGTATTAACTTTGAGAACTAACCCGGTTTTATAAGTAAGGGATTTTGTTAGATAAACTGTTTTCATATTTTTAACTTTGTTATGTTTTATTTAAACTTCGTTTAAACTTCGTTTAAACTTCGTTACCTTATGTGTACAGAATACCAGTTTTATAAAAAAGATTCAAGGAAAATGTGAAATTATTTTTTTGTGATTATAATGAAAAAACTCTTGACTTTTTTGATTATTATGTCAAGAGTTTTGATAATTACCAATAATTATTGATTATATAATTATTATAATTGATTGATTGGAATATTGAATTTTAAATAATCATAAATGATTTTATCTAATTTAGGACCTATTGTTTCGAAATAAACTCTTTGTTGTGATGGATTCATTTCTTTTAATGTCATGAATGATTTATAATCTTTTAATTTTGATATTTCATTAATTTGTTCTTGGGTTACATTACATAACATTTGAAATAATTCTTGAGTATCAACATATAAACCCATTTCTTTTATAATATGTTGGTGAACACGGAACCATTCAAAATCATAAAATTTGAAAGGGATTCCCATAGGGGAACGTTTAGTTGGTTTAGTTAAATTAACTTCAATAAACCATGGTTTAGAACAAACATCATTGGGATATTGGGTAACATAATTCATTTCTGATTTGTCACTAAAAAATTGGGAACATCTTACCGTTATTGTTTTGACCACGTTATTTTTCTTTTTGTTACCGTTACCGTTATTCATATCATTTATCATGTGTAAAGAATACCAGTTTTATAAAAAATAGTCAAACAAAATGAGCATTTATTTTTTAAATGAAAAAACTCTTGACTTTTCAATCAAGAGTTTTCTGTGTGTTTACTTTATTTTTACTTTACTTTACTTTACTCAATTTCGATGGTTAAACCGTTGACTTTGACTGATTTTAAAACGTTGACATTAATTTTGAAAGTCCTTATTTTACCACGTTTGAGTAATTTTTCAATTTTTTGTTTGGCTAATGTTTTTTCACTTGACTTTACAGTTTTATAATTACCTTTGATTATTTCTGTCTTGTGAATAACATAACCACGAATGTAAAGACTTGTTACACCATTTTCATCCACATGTTTCTTTACTTCTCCGTTTGGCGTTAAAGGTTCGAAATAACCCTTTAGGGAATAATTATCATTGTTACCGATTCCCTTTTCCAGACTATTGTTGACTGAATTGATCAATTCCTGACAAGCTACGACATCAATTCCTGTTAGATTAGGTAACATGGAATTAAGTGTTCTCAAATCTGACTTGTAAAGGGAAACGATATTGATTCCGAAAATGAGATTATAAAGGGATTTTCCACCTTGTTCGTTAGTATAGGTAATGGATCCAAAACGACAACCGGTGGATTTTGTCGAATTGACGATTGATTCCAACATTGAACTGACTGTATTATTGAGTGTGTTTTCCATATTTCTTTATTTTTTATGTTTTTCGTGAAAGTTTATTTTCTTTCAACTGTTAATAGAATACCAGTTTTATAAAAAATAGTCAAAATAAAAATGAAATTATTTTTCGTTGTATAGGAATCCATATAGTATGGTATTGCAGCATATAGAAGATAATATAACGAGAGTAATTATGTAATTATATAACAAAAAATGAGAATATCATAAAATACTCTCATTTTCAACATAACAACACAAACAAATTATATATTAATAATGACTTAGTGAAACCCTATAATCATATTACCGATTTTGGGAACACTTGTTATATCATTACTATAATTGATTCTAGAATGGAGATATAGGTCAAAGTGAGTTGAATTTTTTTGAATTTGGTTTCCGTAGATTTTATATTGTTGACCGTTAAATCCGTTTATTTGATGAGTTGGACGATTTTTACCACGAAACATTTTTACGAATCGTCCACCCTTTACAATTTGTCTCATTGATTGAATGAGATTTTTGTATGATTGGATTCCTTCGGGTGTGTTTTGAAAGGTTCCGATATAATTTTTTGATTCTCGTTTCATCTTGGGTATAATATACTTTATTTTTATAAAATTGTCAAAGAAAAAGTGAAATTATTTTTATTCAAATACGATTTTGACGGCTTCCATCATTTTGTTAAATTTTGTAATATCATTCATTCTAATGGTGGAAATATTCATTCTGTCAACAAATTCTTTGATGTCAATGAATGTTTCCATAGTTTTTCCATCCGTTCTCCATCCATCGGGATCCATGATAGTGATTCCGAATTTACTGGCCCAGACATAAGCTGAATTTGTATTTAACATGATTCTAATATACCAGTTTTATAAAAAAGATTCAAGAAAATTCAGCAATTATTTTTTTTTTATATAACCGGCTGTGTTTCAATGGGTTATGCCTGATTTTATTTTTTTAAAGAAAATGAGCGAATTATTTTGACATTTTATAAAAAGTCTGGTATTCTGTGTGCATAGTAAAGATAAATAAAGAATAACGATATAAAAAAAATATGAGTGGACAAATTTATTTTGATACGGTTGAGCAGTTAGCAGAGTTTTTGAAGGCATTTACTGGCAGCACAGCAATATTCAAGGTGAAATATCTTGACAATTGTTGGGTTATGGAGTTTCAAGGTGGATTTTGATGATTGACAAGGGTAACAAAAAACTGTAATATAATATATAATAATAATATGACTAAACAAGAATTTCACAATTCTGGTGTTAATGTTGACCGGCCGTATCATTCTACTGTAAAGGGTGAGTATAAATTAAAGGATGGCAGCATTATTCCGGTTGGTACAAAGGTTATTGTGTGGTTTGATACAACCAATTGTCGATCAATGTTTGTTGAAAGTTTTTATGATGATAGGGTATATAAATTGAGTATTAGTAATGGGTACAAACATTTGAGTGGCTTTACAAAGCCTCCTGGAATGAAAGCAATGGAAAATTGGTCTGATAGTGGAATAGCAAAGAGTGTATTGGGCAAAAAGGTTGAAAATGATGGAGTGGATGAATATAATAGTCCTAGTTGGATGATGGTATTGGGAATAATATAATATTGATATATTTGTATTAGATAATACCGCTGTTGTTTTTGAAATAAGAATGACAGCGGTATTTTTATTTTTGCTATGACATTATATGGTACATTAATGTAAACATGTTATATTTGAGTAATGTGTACATGGGGTGGTACTACACTTAAATATTATTGTTATTGAATATGATATATAATGCGAATGAAGGCATTGATATTAATAATATGATTGTAATGATGGTATATGGTTATATTTTATTTTTTGGGTATACCCGCTTTTAAAATTTGTACAGGGGTGGTACCCACTCAAAAATAATTTTGGTTTTTGTTTGACTTATTATAAAATTCCCAGTATATTATTGGCATGATGAAAAAAGAATATAAAGCATGTGATTTTGTGAAATTTGTAGTCACTGGGTTGTATTATAATTCAACCAGAAAATTTAGAATTGTAACCAGCTCATTTATTCATGCTACTGGAATTAATTTGTGGAAAGGTAATATCTGGGGTGTGTTGGAGAATGGGAAACGTGTAAGGTTAAGTAAAGCAGTAAACTAATGCAGGGGTGGTACCCCACTCAAAAATAATATTAGAATTTTCTTGAATACTTTTTATAAACTGGTATATTAATGGCATGATGAAAACTGAAAGATATAAAGTAATAGAGTGTGTGGCCTGTGTTTATATTAAGGATGAATTTTATCAAACCGATTCATGTTGTATTAATTTTGATGATGTCAATGTGATTCAATATGATAATTTACCAATTTTGGATAAAGATGTTGAATTGAGAAAAGAAAAGTTGAATAAATTTCATAAAGATTGCGAAAAGTTGAATGAATTGAGTACTGTAACCAAGGAACAAGTATATGAAGCATTTAGTAATTTTAGAATTGCTTCTGATAGGTTACAAACATTATTTCCTAAAATTTATGATATTAGAATTCGATAATATATAATTATGAAAATTGAATTAAGTAAAGAGCAAATTGATATGTTATTGAATGCATTATATGTTGCTAGTTGTCAAATGGACAAAGATGAAGAAGCGAGAGAAATGAATTCCTTAGCAAATTATATTTTTAACCAACATGAAAACAAAGAGAATTAACAGAATCAGATATAAGGTTAGTAAGGAAAAGATAATTAAGGCGGTAACATGTGATAAAATACCAGCATTATCTTTTAATGATAGTGGATCAATTTCTCTTTATGATGATTCAATTGATAATACTGATTATTGGAAATATCTTGATTATGTTACCCAAAACTTACAATACAATGATATAATAAAAATAACTGAATTTTGAATTTGACTTTTTTATAAAAATTCTGTATATTAACACCAATATGAATCCTTTAACAGATATTGAATCAAACTATATTGTAAGTGTTACCGAGCCAGTTGGTTATGCAATTAATACTGGGCCGGTTGAAACAAAAACACCAATTTATGATTTATTTGTTGACACATTAATTCCAAATTGTTATTTAGTTTTAGTAAAATGGGTTGACGGTACTGGCGTGTGGTTTAGATATCAAAAACCTTTAGTCGTTTTAACTTGTAATAGGCATTGACTTTTTTATAAAAATCCTGTATATTAACCCAAGATAAACGATAAATAAAAAAATAAAAAATAAAATATGAAACTTACTCTAACATATGCAGAAGTAGAAAAGATGATTCGTAATCGTTATGACATTTCACCGTCTGACACATTAATTATTCAACGAAAACCAGCTGAAAGCAAAAACCCAGAGCATCAAAAGGCATTGAATCTGGTTAAGACAATTAAGAAATATAAATATCTTGATGTTGAAAAGATTGCAGCAATTAAGAAATTTCGTGAATTGACTGGTGAAAATCTATACAATTCCAAGTGGGCAATTGAGAATTTTGATCAAATTACCACTTTTGTAAGGAATTTTAAACGAATCCCCACAATGAATGGAACAGAGTATTCTGGCGGTGTTATTTTATCTTAATTATCATAATAAACCGCTGGTGAAATAATGTATGAAGAGCCTTGACAATAAGGCTCTTTTTCTTTATTATATTAAGTGAAATATGAAAAGTGAAAAGAATAAATGTTTGATTTGTAATGAATCAATGAATTATGAGCTGGGAACCATTGTTGATTCAAACGATGGTGTTACGACATGGTGTGACAATAAAGAATGTAAAATGGCTGATTGGGGACATGGAAAGGATGAAAAGTCAGCATTTGAGATTTTTTCACAAAAATGTGGAAAATGATTTGACATTTTTATAAAAATCCTGTATATTATTGAAAGTAAATTAAATATAAAATAAAAATATGAATGAATTAAGGTACATGGTAATTTTGGCATTGGATAATGAAGCTGGTGTTGACAAGGAAAACTTTACACATATTCAAGAGATTTGTAAAAAGTATAACTGGCTTGATATTCTACAAGTGGTACAAACATTGAATAATCGATTTTACCTCGGCGAGGATGATGTGGAAGATTTGAAATTTGTTGAATAATGATATAAAATATATGATATTTGTAATACCGCTGTTAGTTATATTGTTAATTTATTTACCTATTGTTGAAATTTGGGCATTGAATACATTATTTCCTTCATTAAATATTCCCACAACATTTTCAACATGGTTGGCAATGATTATAGTTACAAGCATTTTTCATAGTGGAAAAATTAGTTATACCAAAAAAGATTGAAATAACTTGTGTAACTTGTTAAAATTGATAATCTTGACCACAAAATCAAGTTTATCAAAAATAATTTTAAAATCTCTTTGACATTTTTATAAAAATCCTGTATATTATCAGCATATGAAAGAAATAACTTCGTCAATTAAAGACTGGGAAATTGGAGACAGGGTTAAAATTACCAAGAAATCTCTAAAGAATATCGTTAACGGCAACAAATCAATTGTCGTTTATCCCAGTGATATATATGTTGTATCTGCCATTAAGTTGGAAGCAGAAAGTGTATCAGGTACAATCACACATAGGTTTCCGCCTGGTTATGAAGCCACAGTTGAATTTGATAATGGAAGAATCCTTCATATTAAGGACAATTATGTGGAATCTGCGAGTGTGTTTAGATTTAATCACACAAAATAATATCTGAAACAGTTTGACATTTTTATAAAAATCTGGTAATCTGTATAAAGTCTTATTAACAATAAATAAGTGGATTGAAATTGATGAAAATTGAAATTGAAAAATACAAATCGAGTTTTCCGGTTCAAACTGAATATGTTAAAAATCCGGAAGGGTGTGGGAAAACAATATTTAAGCAATTGAAACGAGAAGGAAATGTTTGTTTATATTCTCGTTTTCATATCAAGAGAAATAAAATTGATGGATATGAAGCGGTAGTTCTACGTTTAGTTAAGGCTGGAACAAAGCTTAGAGGCGGTAAAATAGCTGAATCTGATTATGAATCATATCCTAATAGTGGTACTTTTGGAAGATTGGGCTACTTTTGTACTACGTTAGAAAAAGCAGAATCATTATATAATGAATTTTTGGAAAAACAAAAGAATAAAGCATTAGAGTTGGAAAATGATGAAAATGAAGAAGAAGAAACTTATGATATTCCACCTAATAACTTTACAAGGGTTGAATTTGCTACTTTTAATTGTTTACCACCAGCTAATGCTACAAATATTCTAAAAGAAATGGAAAATGATGGTTTGATCAAAAGAGTTGGATTGAAAAAGTCAAGCCATAATAATTTTGGTAAACCGTCAGTACTTTATTCAAAAGTCTAATCAATTTAAACAAATTATTCAACAAAAAACCCATTGAGTCCTATTAAGACATTTATAGGGCTCTTTTTCATTTTATAATTGACATTTTTATAAAAATCTGGTAATCTATAACCAAGATGAATAAACGAACTTCGGAAATTAAAATTCGATGTGAAAATACTTCGGCTCAATATTGGACATTAAAACTTTTTCTCAATGATAAACTCCATGCCGTTCATACTTCAAAAAATTATTCCTATATTCTCGAAATTCAAAGAAATTGGTTGAAACCTATGGAACCAACATTTCAAAAAGAATGGCGATAATAGTTGACATTTTTATAAAAATCCTGTATTCTTATTACATGATGAAAAAACAATTGAAACAAAATAAAGAAATAAAAGTGGCTGATCTTGATGAAGCCAAACAAGCAGCGATCAATGCTGTGGCTGAAAAGGTAAAAATAACTGGTTATGGATTCGCAATGGATTGTTGCTTGTGCGGAATCACCTTGCCTGGTTATAACACATTTGGATTACTTGATGAAATCCTATTGGCAGGTACTGGTAAGGTTGGACCACACTTTCAAAAATATGACTTGAATTATACCGCTGCTTCTACTTTTTGTAAAGTTTTGACTGATAAAGGATATGTTGCTAGTTATTACTGTAATATCGATTGAAAAAATTATAAAATAAATTTCAAATAAACCACGAAGAGCCTTGACAATAAGGCTCTTTTTTATTATATTAAGTGAAATATGAAATATATTGTGATTGAAAATAGTTTTGGATTAGAAATACCAATGATTTTTCCAGAAATAACCACTCATGAAGATATGATTCCATTTGATGCTAAGGTTGTTTCTGCTGGTTTCTGTGAAATTATAATAAGCTGTGATTTTGTTGGATTTATAGGAATGGGAGAAATTGATGTAAATTGCTGGGGAAAATCATTGTCATTGAATAAAGAAAGTAGGGGAGAAATTGATTCAAAATTAATTCTAACTTCCATTAAAAAATATTGACATTTTATAAAAAGTCTGGTATATTGGTGGCATGATGAATGAAGATATCATAATAAATGACGATGGTTACAGTGAAATGGAAACACAAGATATTGATTTTGATGTGGATCCATACGACAATGATGTTGATGATTCAATGGACGGTGATGCTGAGTCAGCATTAGCTTCTGCTGGTTTTGGAATGGATGAAGATTATTGCCATGATACTCCAATGGGCGATGTATATGGCGGAGAATGATTTCTGAAAAGAGTAGTTGCGACAATGAGCTTTATGAAAATAAAGCTCTTTTTATTTTGACATTTTATAAAATTCCCAGTATATTGTTGGCATATGAAAAAAAGAATTAAAGTAACGGATTCAAATGGAAATTTATCTTATCTGACAAAAAACGATAAGAATGTTGTTTTTTATTTTAACAAGTCAATGACTCCATTGTGTTTATCTGGAATTTCTAGTAATGGTGCTGAATTACAATTTGCTCTGGAAGATTGTAAAACCGCTGAAGAAATGTTGAAAATTTGTAAAATTAAAATGAATTACGCTAAAACCGTAGAATTATTTTGACATTTTTATAAAAATCCTGTATATTATAAACACGATGAAAAACGAAATTATGAATAACACAGAAATAAGTCACAGAATCAATATTTTGGTGGAAAAGTTGAATAACAAGCTTGTGGATTACTACAAGACACATTTTAAGATTTTGGAACCAAAGAAAATTCTTAGGGAGGATGGAAAGAAATATTCAAAGTTGATTGAACGGTCTGAAGCAGGTGCTGGGACATATAGTCACAGTGTGTATGGATTTATTGATTTGAATACTGGTGACATTTTGAAAGCTGCTTCTTGGAAAGCACCAGCCAAAGGTAAACGTGCTAGTATCAATGATGATGATTATGGAATGATGGCGTGTGGTCCTTATGGAATTCACTATATTAAAGGCCCAAATTATAGTTGGGACTGATAATAACAAATAAAATGTGGTTTACGGTAATCCCCAAAACCGTATATATAACATATGGAAAATATAAGTTGGTCATTAACAATTATAGGAATTACAACAATGTTATCATTTACTTTGAGTACTTGTACATTTTACTGGGATAAACAATAATAACAATTATAATATGGAAAATATAAGTTGGCCAGCAGCAATTGTAGGAATTACTGTAATATTATCGTTTACTTTGATTATATGTATAATTCATACCGGAAAATATCCTTGGGACAAAAAATAACATAAAAATAATTAAATCATTTTCCACCCACTAACATTTTTTCTATATTTACGTCCATTTATCATTGAGTTTACATTTCCAGCATTTAAATTATATTTTTTAACAAAATTATATTGTGTTCCTGTGTAAATTTCATTTGTAATTTTATGTATAAATGTATATTCGGTAGTATCATAATTACAATGTAATATACCAATTCTACAAATACTCATTTTTATTTTGGTTTCGTTGGTATGGTGTTTTCCAAACAATGGATGATTACTGCCACTTTTTGATTTGCTCATATTTAAAATAGCTTCTGAAGAAAATACCATACCAGTTCGAGCAACACTTATTCTTTTTTTTGTTTCTTCTGAAACTTTTCTTTTTTTTAAAGATTGACTATGTTTTTCTTTGGATTCTATTCTAAGGAATTTATTTCCAAATGCATCAAAACTTAAATTATAACACTTATCTTGCTCGGTTTTAGCAATATCAAGATATCGTTGTTCAATTGTTAATAGTTCTAATTTATTATTTCCACAGTAAGATTCTATTATTAAAAATTCAAAATTTTCTAATCCATATTTATTTACCGCAAATTGAAGATGATTATTATGATGTCTATTATATTTTAAATAAGTTTTATGATGTGCCCATCTTCCTTTGCTACCAGTTATACACAAAGAACTACCAACATAGTATTTTCCATCAATTTTATTTATTATTTTATATATTCCGCTTACTTTTTCGCTCATAATATCGTTTCAAATTTTTTTGTTTAATTTTATTTCTGTGTTTATTGTAATATTTTCGTAGTCGAATTCGGTTTAATTCATCAAATTCATTCTTTGTTCGATTAAGCTTTTTACGTCCCATAATAATAAATATATCATTAGAATAAAAAACATTAGAAAAATGTTGATTATTTTTTGATGTATGATAATATATATTTATATATGAGAATAATTTTCTTGAAAAGCACCACCGTTGATTTAGTTAATTGGGATATTGATGATAGTATTTATGAAAAAACATTTTATAAAAATACTATATTAGAAGCAATTAAAGTTAATAAAGATAGTAATAATTTTTCTAGTATTGAATTACCCGATGGAAAAATGATTGTAGAAATCAGAAATGACTGTTTTAAAATCGTTGATGATGAAACCTAAGACTAAATTCATTATCTCATATCGTATCCTAGACGATTCTGGCCATTGTTTAGAAGTGATTAAACAAGAGGGATATAACAAAAACCAGATTCAATGGATGGTTGAAAGAAAAGTGAAAATCAAATATGGAAAACTCATGAAAATCCATAAAATTAAAATTAAAATTGAGAAAATTGACGAAAATATTTGACTTTTTATAAAATTCCATGTATTCTGTATTCAACAGTGGTTTTAGAATTGGAATTTACCAACTACTACCACAATGATATTAACATAGTAAAATTTTAATTTTTTGTCAATAAAAATCTTTTTATAAAAAATAATTTCATTTTGTTTTTGACAATTTATAAAAAGTCTGGTAATCTTTAAGCATGATGAAAAATGTATTATCAATGATTGGAGAGTTTATTCTAATTGCTCTGTGTTTTTTACCGTTTGTCATTCTTCTATTTGTAACCCAATGAAATTATGAATAACAATACCCGAATTATAAAAGTCAATTCAATTGTTGGTTTATTAAAAGCAATTTCCCATCGAAATTATCTTTGGTATGATTTCAATAATATGTACGTCGGTTTTAAAATGAAGTAAAGTAAAATAAAAAATAAGTGGCGAATTAATTTGACTTTTTATAAAATTCCCAGTATTCTATAAACAATGAAAGTCAAAACGTGGATAGTAAAAACAAGTTATGGCAACAAGTTCGAAGTGTTTGCACCCACAAAATTGTTGGCCAGACTTAATTTCACACATGATTATGGTTGGCTTTTTGGTGCCTGTATTGAATCAATCAGTGTGAAACGAACAAAAAAATTGCTGAAATAATTTGACATTTTTATAAAATCCCAGTATATTAGCAGAAGATAAAAGACAGTAAACAAAAAATAAAAAATAAAATATGAAAAAACTCGAAAATACGTTTGAAAAAGATAGTAATAAGTTTTCCTTGGTTGCTCGTGATGAAAAGGCCGCCATGTATTTGAGGAAAACATTGGAAGATACGCTTGTGTGTTATGAAGTGTTTTCCATCAAGTCCAAAAACAATGAAGAAATTTACCCGGAAGCTCATGCTTTTGGAAAGTGGGCTTGGGCTCCTAAGTCAATGGATAGGGCTCAAACCTACTTTGACCGTATTAGTAAAGGGGAAATTGTAATTCCCGATGTCGATCCAACCACAAGTGAAATGATTCCTCTTGAAAATGACATGAGTTTGGAGGAAATGATGGCTGAATCGGAAGTGGAAAATGTTTCCCAACCAGTGGAAAACGTTGTGGTTGAAAGTGTTGTGACTACAATTCCCGTTGAAACGACTGTGGAGCCTACAATTGAGATTCCTATTGTAGTCAATTCACCAGTTGAAACGGTGGAAACACCAGTTGAAACGACTGATAAGGTGGAAGTGACGCCGACAAATGATGGTGGAGTACTAGTCACAGTGGCTAAGGTTAAAAAGGATAAGGTTACATATCTTTATCCCACTGGTGAATTTTTGAGGAATGATTTCGCCAAAATGAATGGAATGGATCATACGCCTCCCCATTCTGATAGTTATGGACCGTTGATGGCTGAAATTAAGGCTGGTAGGGTGGTTGAATTGAGGAAAGAAAAGATGGGAAAGGGAAAGCCCCGTTCAATCTATTCGGCTGTGGTTAAGACTGATTCTGTCTTGACACCGGTGTAAACAATAAAAACAAGGGGTACCACCCTTTAAATAAAACAATAATAGGGGTGGTACCCACTCATTTAAATATAAATAGAATGAAACGAAATAAAGGTTATACACTAGTTGAATTGTTGGTGACTCTTGGATTGTTGACAATTGGTAGCATTATTCTTACACTTATCATTGTGGCCATTATCTTTATGATTAAACACATATAATTGAAACAATAATAGGGGTGGTACCCGTCTTAAAAAAATAATTCTGATTTCTCTTTGACTTTTTATAAAACTCTGGTATATTATAAACAATGAAAATTAAAACTTACAATGTAATTGTAATAGAATCAAATAATTATAGTTATTTATATAACGACAAAACATCGTGTTATGCTTTTGATAATAAAAAAGAAGCAGTTGAATTATTTAAAGAAAAAGTAATATTCTATATTCAAGATGAAGATAAAAAATATGATGAATCTGAATTAAATAAAATTGTGGAAGATGAGTTTTATCAAAATGAAGATGGTGATATGATTATTGATATAATTGAATCAGAATAATAAAAACAAGGGGTACCACCCTTTAAATAAAATAATAGGGGTGGTACCCACTCATTTAAAAACTTATAAATAATACAATATGAAATTGATTGCTCCTGTAAACTCATTGAATGAATTAAATTCTAAGGCCCGCAAGGATATTCGATATAAGAAATTGGCCATTACTGCTGCTAATAATCTTGGTGGTAATGTAAAGAATGATTCATTGGATGATGCCATTAGGGTGTTACGTGATAATATCATGGAAACCGATGAAGATGGTGTAATGGAAGAAATTAACTTTTGTCGAGATTTGATTGATGATAATGAATAATAAGGGTGGTACCCAGTAAATAATATTTGACATTTGAATTCACCAGCGGTATTATATTTATAAGTTAAGTATAACATATGAATCAATAAAATAAAAATATGACAGAATTTCAAATCAAAGAAAAACTTTTGAATTACGGCAAGAAAACATATCCTTCTATGCAAAAAGCATGGGTTGCTCATGTGAATAGTTACAAGACATATTCTAAAATGGAAAATGACATTATTCTGGATTTTCAAAAATATGTATTAGAAGGAGCAATATCAATTGATTCCGATAGTGATGTAGGGGTGGTACCCACACTGAATAAATTGATGTAAAATTGATTAAGTTTTAAACACCACTGTAATTTAACGATAAAATAGGCTCCTTATAAGGGCTCTTTGATGGTTTGACTCCATCCAGTGGTACCAATTTAAGTTAAGTTAATTAAATAAATAACATATGAAACCAGATAATAACAAGCAACAATTGCCCAATCTTCCAGAATTGCCTGATAATTTTAGAATTGATTCTACTAAGATTGAAAAATCTTTTGATACTGTGGTTTTGAAAAATAAAGAAGAAAAGCCAGTATCAAAGAATAATATCTATAAGGCAGCATGGGATAAGGTTTATAATAGTTATCCTGATTGGCGTAAAAGGGAAATTGATGGTTTTATTAAGTCTGGTGAATTAGATAATAAATTTTATACTGACTTTGTTCAGCAGATTATCGCTACTGCTGAGCTGTCTGGCAAGTAGTGTAAGTAGTACAAGCGATAGTTCGGTTTCATCATACGGAATGGGTTAAGTTTTATAAAAAGAATTTAACCCATTTTTTGTTTTTGTGTTTGACTTTTTATAAAATAAGCGGTATATTAGAATCATAGTAGGAACGTAAGTAAAACATAGAAAATAAAAAATATGAATGACAACAATGTTTGCTGTGTGAATTTGAAGTGGTATCATTTTAACCAGAATAATCCTGGTGGAAGTTGGGATATTGATGATAAGATTGATAAGAATGTTTTTATTCAAGCTCATTCCCATTATGAGGCAAATGGTTTAGCACAAGATATTGGAATCTATTTTGATGGTGTGGAGAATGGATTGGATTGCCGATGCTGTGGAAATCGTTGGACTCATGCTTATGATGAGATTGATTATTTGCCACTTAATGGTATAAATGTAAAGATTTATCCATATGGATCAATTAAGAATTGACAATTTATAAAATAAGCGGTATATTATAACCACGATAAAGATAGAAAATAAAATATAACAAAAAAATATGAAAAGAGTTATTAAAACAGAAATTCCTGAAAATTCAATTTCAGTAAGCAAAATCAGTACTAGCAATTATATTGGTGTTAATTTTCGGGGAAATAGAAGTGATGCTAGTAGGGGATTTGTAACACGAAAAGAATATGTTACATCTTTTAGTGAAAATAAATCACATTTTGGAGTTTTTACAATTCGTTGTTTGCCAGGGTTAACAGTTGGAAATGGATGGGATACATGGAATTCCCCTGACTTTAAAACTTTCATAAATAATTTATTGACACATGATGTATCAGAAATAGAAGTGTATGTTTTTGATTCAGCAAAGGAATTATGTAATTGGTTGCTTACTAAAGATTGATTTTTGTTTGGTTGCACAGTGATGGAATGAGTTTAATTTTTATAAGTTAAACTCATTTTTTTTGTTTTTGTGTTTGACTTTTTATAAAAATTTTAGTATATTATAATCATGATTAAGAAAAACATTGTTACAGTAATTTATCCCGGAGAATTCCGAACCACATTTGAAATTGAAAGTGACAAATCAACCGAACAAATTCTTGAAATGATTTTCGCACAATGGAATGTAAATGAACAAACATCTGAATTATTTAAACAGAGCCGAGTGCGATCATTATCTGTTAATGATATTGTAATAATAAATAACGAGAATTACCAATGTCGATATTTTGGTTGGGTACATGTTACACCCGAATATACAAAGGAATTGGAAGATACGGTTATAAGCCAATCCATTTATTCACGAGGCGCCTATTTTGCGTTGAATGAGATTATGATAAGCCTGGAAAATGACACCAAAAATAAAATATATATGGTTGAAAACTAATGTTGATTACTTGTAAAACCAGAAACATTTTTATAAAATAATTCATGAAGAGCCTTGACATTAAGGCTCTTTTTCTTTATTATATAACCATAGTAAGGGATTGGTGGATCCCACAAAATAAAGAAAAAAATGAAGATGCGGCTGAAATATGCCAAGAGTAGGGCACCAAAGCCTGCGTAGAAATAACTTCTGTATTGTAATCCCCCAATTGCCATATAACGAAAATAATTTCACTTTAAATTTGACTTATTATAAAATTCCTAGTATATTAATGGCATGATGAAAATTGAATTGACGATAAAAGAGTTACAAAAAAAAGTTAGTACACTGTCGGGCCCATCCAAAATGCCTTGTCATGGTTATTCCATACCAGCCAAAGATTGTCACATTGGCGGTAAACTAGCCAAAATCAAAGGTACAGTGTGTAAAGGATGTTACGCACGTAAGGGAAATTATACTTTTCATAAGATTAGGAAATGTTTGGAACGTCGTAAAGATATTATGCTGAATGATCCAAATTGGATTTTTAATATGTCCCAATTGATCAATCGCAAAGAAAAGAGTGGTTATTTTCGCTGGTTTGACTCTGGCGATGTACAATCCATTGAAAACCTTAAGGATATTATTGCTGTTTGTATTGCTACTCCCAAGATTAAACATTGGTTGCCTACTAAAGAATATTCCATTGTTAGTGAGTACATTAAATCTGGTGGAATTGTACCTAAGAATTTAACCATTAGACTTTCAGCATATCTCATGAATATTGACGGCCCCAAGTCAATTGCTGAGAAATTGAATGTAACGGTTAGTGCTGTGTCAAATAAAGGAAACCACACTTGTATGGCATATAAGAATGATAATAAGTGTGGTACATGCAGAAAATGTTGGAATAAGAATATAATGCAGGTTACATATAAGAAACACGGATAAGATTAAGGGGTACCACTCTTATATAAGAGTGGTACCATTCTTTTGTTTTTATATTGTGTTATTTT
>Ga0247841_10007353_pt1 | contig 16419 bp, 15 predicted proteins | sample LaCruzMarch2015__2_FD_192410 | JGI IMG/M metagenome (GOLD analysis project Ga0247841, IMG submission 192410) | Freshwater microbial communities from meromictic Lake La Cruz, Castile-La Mancha, Spain - LaCruzMarch2015_18m | ecosystem: Environmental > Aquatic > Freshwater > Lake | place: Spain... | reverse complement strand
GCTATTCCACCTTCTGAAGAGTTATTGTCACAGTCCCTACGAAAGGGATGCTGCTCTTTACTACTATAAGAATCGGTATCCTCTGCTCGTCTGCTGAAAACCATATGCTGACCTTTGCGTTTTTGTTCAGTTCTCCCTGGAACCAGGACATGGGTTGAGCCATAAATGCCTGCCAGTTTCCGAGGTTCTTGATCTTTACGATTCCCCTATCCCCGATTGTTGTTTCAAGAAACCAGTTTTTATCATCCAGATGCACATTCGCAAATAGCGCCTCTCCGGATTTTATGTTGCTCAACCTGAAATAATAAATGCAGCTTACAGGGTCATGAACACCCTTTGGGATATTAAACTCTTTTTTTTCATTTGTAATCCTTGATATGGAAACAGCCTTCCCGTTTTCCTGGTCAAAATCCACGTATTCATCCCTTATCTTTTTGCCTTCTTTCTGCTTTTTATCAAACCTTACAGGATAAAGTTCTTTTGTGTCTACATATGTAGAAATTTCATCCTCCACAGGAAAAAGCTTTTCGGCAAAAGAAGTCGTATTTGCCTCTGCGACTATATGATAGACTTCGCGGCCGTTCACTTCCGTAATTTCCTTTACAAGCAAAGTCGCAGACCCCACATCCATACCCATCCATTCCGCCTTATAGGTAAATTTTTCCCCCACCCGCAACTGAGGTTTCGGAGGCTCTATTTTAATCTCTTCGGGTTTTTTTTCTTTTATCTTATAGCTTGATGTAACCCCGCATCCGGAAATTAAAAACGCTAGAATAACTAAAGTCGGAATTGCTTTTGATTTCATGCCATCTCCTTCTATTTACAAAAGGTCTTTGGCTTTTTCAAAAACCTCTTGTGCGCTTATTGATTTAAGGCACAAAAATTCTTTTTTACAATCATGCGCAAGGCATTCTGTGCAGCCTACATCTTTATGAATAGCTAATGCCCTGGCTCCGAGAGGCCTCCATCTCACAGGGCTGAGGCCTTTCTGATTCCTTCCGAATATAGAAATAACAGGAGTTCCCACGGCTGCAGCGATATGCACAGGGCCTGAATCATTTGATATAACCAGGCTTCCTTTTTTAAACAACGCTGCCAATTCTCCGAGCGTAGTAGAATCGCAGAAAAAAACAGGCTTATTTTTCATAAAGCCCCTTACCTTTTCTCCCAGATCCGCCTGGCTGGGCGCCAGATTAATCATGACTTTTATTTTTAAATTCTCCATCAGCATGTCGCCTGTCTTTGCAAAATTTTCCAAAGGCCACATCTTTGACTTACAGCTGGCGCCGGGATGAAGAATTACGAATTTTTCCCCGCTTGCTATGCCTAAACCTTTAAGTATTTCCCCTGCCTTTTTTTCATCCTCGTGCTGGACATATATCAAAGGATCAGCAAACTCCGGATTTATATTCAGATGCCGTAATATATCCAACGAATATTCAGCTTCATGTTTTTCGCCCAGCTTTTTTGTATATTCTATCCTATCCGTTAATAAAAAATCAGCCTTACCCCTGGCATACCCTATCCTCCTGGGAATCCCCGCTAAAAAACAAAGAAGATTAGTCCTTTTAGTTGAATGAAGATTCAACACCATATCGAATTTTTTAGACCTTAACCATTTTATAAAACCAATGTTTTTCAGTACGCCTTTATGTTTTTTATTTTTATCATATACTATCACTTCATTAATATGCGGATTGCCCTTCATTATATCGTCTATCCTCGGCTGCACCATGACAGCTATATAAGCGTCAGGAAACGCTTTTCTGATAGCATTTATAGCAGGCAAAGATAAAATCACATCTCCTATCCTGTCAGTTCTTGCAACAAGTATCCTTTTCATACAGATCTTTTTATTGCTTCTAAAACTTCTTCCGCGCTGATAGCTGTCATACATTCATGCGTGCCGAATTTGCACTGCGCCTTTCTGCACGGAGAGCATTTAAGAACTTTTCGTATAACTATGTCCTGCTCGCCCCTGGGACCATATTCTTCCGGATTAGTAGGCCCGAATATCGCCACAACCTTCACGCCAAGATCAGACGCTACGTGCAAGCTAGCGCTGTCGCCTGTCAAAAGTAAATTGAATTTTTCCGTAAGCGCAAAAAGCTCATTCAAACTCGTCTTACCTGTTAAATCAATAAGCCCGGGTTGTTTTACTTTATCCGCAATTTCTTTAGACAACTCCGCCTCTTTTATATCGCCTATTAAAATAACTTTATACTGCGGGTTCTTCAGAATACTCTTTATTACATCTGCAAAACCTTGTTTTTTCCACTGCTTTAAATGGCTTTTGCTCCCGGGGCATACACCTATGATTATATCCGTACTTTTAATGCCGCTCGTTTGTAAAACATCTTCTATTTTTTTCCCGGCCTCATCATCTATATAAATATTTTTTTGCTGTTTATAGATCAACTCAAAAGGCCTCAGGCTTTCCAGATGTATTAATCTTTTATGTTTTATTCCGGATCTCGCTACCGGCAATAAAGCCGACCTATGTTTTGCCCCGATAAGCAAAGGCAAAAGGCTTGTCTTCATATCTATTGCCAGATCGTATTTTTCAGCTTTTAGCTTTTTTATGAAATTTATTTTATCTTTAAGTCCTGTATGTTTATAATAAATAAAAACCCTGCTAACCCTGGGATCTTTTTTAAAGACCTCTTGAGGCCTTGGGCCCACCACAACATCTATGTTAGCTTCAGGAAAATTATCCTTAAGCGCGGACAGGACAGGCAATGTCAGGATCGCATCGCCTATATTAGAAAGCGTGATAAAAAGAATTTTACGGACGTTTGATAATTTCATTAAGCGCTCCCAGCACGTCTTCCACTGTCACTGCCTTTATGCATCTATTGTCACTGCATTTTGAATCATAACACGGTATTTTACAGCCTATATCTTTATGCAAGACCTTGTATTTCCCGTCTCCGTAAGGCCCTGTTAATTCAGGCGAGGTAGGCCCGAATATGGCTATCACATTAGCCCTTGCAGCCACAGCAAGGTGCATGGGTCCTGAATCATTTGAAATAACGCATGTTGCCTTTTTAAAGATAGCGCCGAGCGTTTTTAAATCAGTCTTTCCGCACAGCACTACAGGCTTATGTCTCATTAAACGCGAGATATCTTCCGCCAGAGGAATATCCTTTGCTGCTCCGGTAAGCACAACAGATAACCCTGTTTTTTTAAATATCTCATCCCCTAATTTTGCAAAACTCTCCAAAGGCCATCTTTTAGGATTCCAATTACCGCCTGCGTTAAGAACTACGAAATCCTTGCCTTTTAACCCTGCATCCTTTAAAATATTTTCGGCAATTTTAATATTATTCTCGGAAATATCTATTTCATAATTTTTATTTTCAGTTTCTATCCCCATGGCCCTGGCAAGATTTAAAAAATATTCTACTTTATGCAATTCCTTATTCGGGGTATTCACTCTTTTGGTCAATAAAAATCCCGCCCTTTTAGAACTGTATCCCACCCTATGCTGTATCTTTGAAAATAAAAGCAAGAGTGTTCTAGAAAGTGATTTCCTTAATATGAAAGCTGCGTCAAAATTTTTCGACCTGAGATAGGATATTATCGAAAACCTTCTCAAAAGGCTTTTGTGCTGCTTTTTTTCGTCATATATTATAATCTCATTTATATTGCGGTTCCCTTCCAGTATCTCGTAACATCTGGGATGCGTGAGGATCGCGATATATGAATTCGGATATCTCTCTCTTACCGCCCTTATAAGAGGCGTTGCAAAAAGCGTATCGCCCAGCCAATTGACATTTACGATAAGTATGCGTTTCATCTATTCCTCAATCCTTGTCCCTGTGTTCCTTGATCCAGGTGTAAAAACCTGTTATCTCAAACCAGAATACAAACAAATTATCTGAAGTACTGGATATCCTGAGCCGTTTCATGGCAAATATATCGTGTTTGGGATATTTTTTTCCGGGATTTGTCGCAACCGCTATTTTATATCCCGCCTGCATAACCTTTTCCCTGACATCCTTATTGAACCCGCCCAAAGGATAGCTGAAAGTGGCCACTTCTTTATTTAAACGGTTTTCTATCGCAATCTTTGAGTCCCGTATCTCGGGATCCAGTTTCTGTACCGGTTGCGTGGGAAGCCAGGGATGGGTCATTGTATGGCTGCCTATTGTAATAAAACCGCTTTCAGACATCTCTATAATCTGGCTCCACGTAAGATACCCCTCCGTACCGACTAATGCAGGGATTATAAAAATAGTGGCGTGCAGTCCTAGTTGTTTTAAGACAGGGAATGCATTGGTATAATTGCTCTCATATCCGTCGTCAAAAGTAATAGTTATTGTTCTTGGAGAAAATTTATTTTCCCTTACCATCTCTGCCAGTTCTTCTAATTTCACTACGTTATAGTGTTGATTTTTTAAAAAGCTCATCTGCCTTTTGAAATTCTCCGGAGAAACGCTTAATCTTGAAGCAGCGCTATTGCCGTCTATTTTATGATACATAATAACGGGCACCACATACTGTGCCTTCGCCCATAAAACACCTGCAGTTAGACCAATTAAACATATTGTTAAAATTATAAAGCGCCTGCTGTTTTTTATCATTGGCATCCTTCCATGACATTTTTATACAATCCCTCTGTCCTCGCAGTCATCCCGTCTATGGAAAATTTTCTTATCACTATTTCTCTTGCGGCCTGCGCCATTTTAGCATGCAGGGCTTTATCCTTTAATAGTCTTAAAACAGGTTCTGCCAAAAGCTCTGGTTTGGACGGTTCCACAAGAAAACCATTCACATTATTCTCGACAACGCTTGCAATTCCTCCCACATTAGTAGCCACTACAGGTTTTCCTGAAGCCATCGCCTCCAGAAGCGCCAGGCCCAGCCCTTCCCGTCTGGCAGGCGTAAACATAAAAACATCCATAATAGCCAGCACATTTACTGTGCTCAGCTGTGGTTTAATAAATACCACATTATCTGAAAGACCGAGCCTCTGGCTTAACTTTTCTATTTCCTCTCTTTTATCTCCATCGCCTGCAAAAACAAGCTGCACGTTTGGCTTTTCTTTAAGCATCTTGAAAAGCGCATACAAAAGCGTATCGTGCCCCTTATCAGGAGTAAACCTGGCTATCATGCCTATCACGCTGTAATCCCTTTTGATCCCAAACCTGTCCTTTAATCTATCCTTTTCATCCTCTGAAAAATCCTTGAGAAATCTTTTTATATCTATGCCGTTATATATCATTGAAACCTTGCCTTTATCCACTCCGAAATAATTTATAAGATTTTCTTTTACAGCATCGCTTATTGCGATAACCCTGTCTCCCCATGCCGGCAGCAAAGCCCTGCCTATATTTTTATTAAAAAACCCGTGGCATGTCGTAACCAGCGGGACTCTGCATGATTTAGATACAAAAAATCCGATAACCTGCGTAATCCTTGTCTGGCTGTGCACGATATCTATATGAAGCCTTTTAGCTATTTTTGTAATCTCAAAGATAGCCTTAAAAACTTTCGGGCTTAACTCAGATTTTGTAAGCATGTCTATATTTATATGAGAAACTCCTGACTGCGTCAGCTCAGGCACAAGCATGCCTCCTCCGGACGCGACAAAAACCTCATGTCCGTTTGCTTTCAATGCCCTTGCAAGGCTGACAGCATAAGTGCTGATCCCGCCGATATTCAGATGGGTTGTTAATAATAAAATTCTCATAAGGCTATTTTCTTCATCGCCAATTTATATATCTCTTCCACGCTGATATTTTCCATGCAAGTCTTCCGCCTGCATTTGGATTTATAACACGGGCTGCATTTTAAATCTTTTCTTACCACCCGTCCCTTTTCATTTGGTTCAAAATGCCTGGCAGGATCAGTCGGCCCGAACAAGGCTATAAAATCAACTCCCATGCTTGAAGCAACATGCATCGGCGCGCTGTCGCCTGTTATAAAAATCTTGCATCGTTTTATAAGCGCGGCAAGCTGCGTCACGGACGTCTGCCCTACGGCGTTCACGGGCTTAGTGGAAGATATTTTAATAAAGTCTTTCGCTAAGCCGGCTGCATCATTTGATCCTATAAGAACCACCCTTATGTCTTTTTCCGCGAGCATGTCGCTAAGTTTTGCAAAATTTTTCAAAGGCCATCTTTTGGTCTCCCATCTGCGGCTGGAACCGATGTTGATCCCGGCCAAAATCTGGCTCTCGCTGACCCACGCATTTTTCAACAAGTCATTTATGTATGAAAAATCATCCTTAGTAGGCCATATCTCAAGATATGTGGAAGCCCCCATCGTATCTATCTTCATGCTCTTAAGCAGCCTGAATTGTTCGGCTAACGGCGTGGCTTTTATATCCAGATATTTTATACCTTTGTTTATAAAAAAACTCCACTTCCTGTTATCATAACCAAACCTCTCGGGTATAGCTCCCAGCCATGAAATCAGATGGCTGGTTCTATTGTTCTGAAAATCTATAGCCTTATCAAAATTCTTCCGCCTTAAGACAGCGGATGTTTTCAATAACCCTTTCAGGCCGCTGTCCCGGACTTTTTTATCGTACAGAATCAGTTCGTCTATATAAGGGCAATTTTTAAGTATATGTTTAGACTCAGCCCCTATCAAAACGCTTATATGGGCCCCTGGAAAATGATTTCTCAGAATCCTCAAGCTCGGGACAATCAGCATCACATCGCCTATAGCCCCGAATTTTATAACAAGTATGTTTTTCTTTCTAATGGCCTCCTCGTAAACTTTTACAGTATCCTCTGTCATTTTTACAAGACTGTATTCCCTTTCTATTTTTTTCCTGGCTTCTATTGCAAGATTTTTGGATAATTCCCTGTCCTTCAATACCCTTATTATTGAATTAACCATTTCAAGGATATCCCCGGGTTTTACCAGAACCCCGGTATGGCCGTCTTCTATGATCTCCATTGCACCGCCTATGCGCGTAGCTATGACAGGCACCCCGCTGGCACTCGCTTCAATAATAACCCTTCCAAACGCCTCCTGGCCTATTGAAGGAAGAACAAGAAGGTCCAGTTCGGACATGATCTTGGGTATATCATATTGCGCGCCCAAGAATTCCACGTATTTTTCTATCTGAAGCTGTTTTGTAAGTGTCTTTAAATTTTCTATATATCCGGGTTTATCTTTCGGCGCATCGCCTACTATCAAGACCTTTACTTTAGGAAACAGCCTCACTACCCTGGCTATTGCCTGAAGAAAGAAACTATGCCCCTTTATCGGAGTAATCCTGCCCACGACCCCTATCTTATATTCTGATTTTGAAGAGGCAGCCGGCATGTTAAATTTAAATTTATCAAGGTCCACGCCTCTGGGTATCAGTTTTATTCTTTCATAAGGCACTTTGAAGTCTTCTATCATATGCCTGCCTATTACAGAACTCGCAACAATCACAAACTTCGCCCATCCTGTTACGCGGCTTATAAAATGATTAGAATAATAGCCGTGGGCTGTTGTAATAAACTTAGCTCCTGCGTGCCTTGCTGCAAAAAATGCGATTATATTCGGGACGCGGGAACGGCTATGCACAATATCTATCCGCTCGTCTTTTATAATCGCCTCCAGCTTTTTTATCGAATCCAGAATCGTAAACGGGGATTTTTTATGGACGCTCAGCTCTATGTGCCTGACATTCATTTCTATTAAATTCTTTACCAGTTTCCCGCCTCCGGACACGACAATAACCTTATGCCCTCTTTTAATAAGCTCTTTAGAGAGATCAACCGTGCCTGTCTCCACCCCGCCCACGTCTAACTTTGGAAGTATCTGTAAAATATTCATATTAATCCGATTAATCTTTGCCCTATTTTTTCCATGTCACAAAGCTTTTTAACTCCGGGCCTTGTTTCCAGAATCTGTTTCATTTTATTATATATTTCATCAGGCGCTGCTGTTTTTATATAACCCTGCTTCTCTAGATTATCTGCCATCTGAGCATATTTCCTGTTCGCGCCCCGCCCTTTATCCGTCATCCTGAATACTATTACGTATTTCCCGGAGCTCGCTGCCTCTGATATCATAGACATGCTTTCCGGAGAGGTCACTATGATATCGCTCAGTCCGAATATACCGGCTACGGCGCCTTCTGTATTTTTTTCATTTGCGATAATAAGCAATTTACAGCGTTTATTATTACTCAGTTTTTGTTTTAATAGCGCATCTATCTCCGGCGAAGTCCTTCTGGACGTGGAAATAAACATATTTAAATCTTTTTCTTCGCAGATTTTTATAACCCCGCTTATGACTTTTTCAACGTCTTCTTTCTTTAATTCAAAACCCTTTGCGTTTCCGCCTATTAATACGCCTATCCCGCCCTTCGCCATGTTTACCGCTTCATCCATAGCCTTCTGCGTTATTCTATTCGGCGCACCTTCTGTTATCAGCATATTGCATTTAATATTACTGCCGGCATCATGGCGAGGCAGAATAACTAGATCTATTTTTTTATCTTGGCCAAACCCGGGCTTCATTATCACTGCATTCTTGGCGTTGTTCTCATGTTTTAAAAATATGTTTGCCGCGGTCGTAGACGACCCGCAGGAAATAATAACATCTGCATATTGATTTTTCACTTTTTCAAAAGATTCCCTTGTCAGGCAGAATTTAACGCATCTCAAACACCCTTGGCATTTTCCTGAAGCAAAAACGCTCGCAACATTTAAAAACATCTTTGTAAACTTATTCTTAAATTTTATTTCTGCGGTACTGATTTTAACAATAGGTTTTTCATTTATGCTTCGGGCTTTAAGCCTTGAGCCCAGAGCCCCTTCTACCATATCCGCTACCCCCATTGCCTGATTAAGGTGTCCTGCTTTTCCGTCTGTCAGAACCAGCACGTTACGCTGAGACGTGCTTTTCCATCTTTTATGAGCCCACAGCCATTGTTCCGGGAATTTTCTTACCTGATCTTCCAGAATACCTACTATCCTTTGCAGATTGGCCTTTATATCCTTTTCCCTGTCTCCCGTACTAATAAGTTCGAGCGGCTCTCCTGCCCTAGCTACGTGTTTATCAATCCCGGCTCTAACGATAAAAGAAGGAAGTATGATTGCACCCGTCTTTAAACTAAAGGCTATTATGCCCTGAGCAGTCGAAGCAGGCCTTTTGAAAAAATCCACAAACACGCCGTTCGCTCCGGCATCCTGATCAGAAAGCATAGCTACTATGCCGTTATTATGCAGGGTCCTGATTATATCTTTTACTGAAAACCCCTTTGCTATAACCTTGCAGCCTGTCGATTGCCTGAATTCATTAAGAAGATTATTTAATCTTTCGTATTTCTGCTCGCGTGCGAATACAGACATGGTATAGCCGTTTAAGCTTGCTGCCAGAGACGCTATTTCCCAGTTCCCGAAATGAGCCGTAAGCACTATCACGCCTTTTCCTTTTTCCAGGCCGGATTTGATCGTATCCGCATTTTCAAGTTTTACGTGACTCCCCAGATAATCTTTGGCCATAAAAGGCAGCTTTAATAGCTCTATCACGTTCATTCCAAGGTTCTCAAAATGCGCTTTATTTATTCTTTTCAGTTCCCTGCAGGATTTTTCTGGAAATGCGGATTTTAGGTTAGCATACGCGATCATCCTGCGTTTTATATTGAAAAAATATACGGCGTCGCCCATGCGCCTGCCCATCCATAGCGCAAGCCTCAGCGGAACAAATCGTAACGAAACACTGAAGGATTTAACTATTATAAATCCCGAAAAGTCTATTATGGAATCCATCTTCATTTTCAATTATCTCCAGCCTCACTTTTAATGCCAGGTATTTCTGCCCCTTGAGCTTAACCGCATCTTTCTCGGTGATAACCACTGTATCAAGCTGATTCTTTTTACAATAGTCTTCTATCTGCGAAACATCATTTTTTGAATACAGATGGTGGTCCCTGAAAACAAAATGCTTATTGATTTTCAGCCCGAGGCGCAGGATCGTCTTTTCAAAGCATTCAGGGCTGCCGATCGCTGAAACCAGCACCAGCTCTTTATTTTGCAGCTCACCGATATTAACCTTCTCTTCATCTATGAGCCTATAGAAATACAAAGGCCTGTGTATGGCTTTTGCTATAAGAGCTCTTGGATTTATAGTCTTCAATTTCTTTTCCAATCTTTCTAATTTATTTTTATCAGAAACCAGGTCTGATTTTGTTATTAAAAATACATTCGCCCTTTTAAGCGAGCCAGGGCCTTCTCGCAGTGATCCTGCGGGTATCATCCATCCATTTCCAAAAGGCTCTGTGGCATCCAGGCAAACGATATCCAGATCTCTAGCGAGTCGCCTGTATTGAAATCCGTCATCCAATATAAGAGTATCTGAAAGATGATTCTCTATGGCCTCTATGCCGGTTTTAACCCTGTCTTTTCCTACCAAAACCGGCACTTTTGAAGTTAATTTCGGGAGAAGTTCAGACTCGTCGTTTCCATAACCTCTTATCAGAATAGCGGGCCTGCGGTTTTTTCTGGAAACTATATCCGCGATAAAAGCTACTACAGGGGTTTTGCCTGTCCCTCCCCATGTGATATTTCCGACGCTTATAACCTTTGCGTTTATTTTATATTTTTTAAATATACCTAGCCTGTAAAAAACATTGCGCATGGACACAATAAAGAAATATATAAAAGAAAAGGGGATACACAATAAAAAAAGCACTGTTTTTAAAATCATATTTTCCTTATAAGGTATATATTTATGCTATATTTGATATATGATATTATATTTATGGAGATTTGTAAAGATGAATGGTGTGATGCGCTACTTTAGAATAAGATTTATTGTTTTTTGAGCAGAACCTGAATTTTTACCAATAGCTTCCCTGGCATTAACTCCGAGTTTTTTTCTTTCTTCAGGATTATTTAAAAGAAACTTTATGGCTGAATAAAGGCCTTCTCTACTCTCTGCTTCCAGGGCTGCCTTGCATTCTAAAAGTATCTTTGAGGCATCCTGAAAATTAAACATATATCTGCCGAATATTATCGGCTTTCCAAGGCTTGCCGGTTCAATAGGATTCTGTCCGCCTTTTTTGACAAGGCTTTTTCCCACAAAAACAATATCCGCCGCAGCATACATTGATTTCAATTCCCCCATAGTATCCAGAATAAAAACCGGCTGCAGGTTTGAGGCTGCAGGCTGAAGGCCAAGCAAAGAAACCTTCATAGTTTCAAATTCGCTTTTATTTAAAAATTTTTCTATTTCTTGAACACGCTCTATATGCCTGGGAGCTATTAATAATCTAAGTCTTGGATAATCTTTTTTCAAATTTGAAAAACACTCTATTAAAATCTCCTCTTCTCCTCTATGGGTACTGCCTGCTACTACAAAAACCTCATTTTCGCTAATATTCATTTTTTTTCTAAGCTCTGTACTTTTGGCGCCTGAATCGACCAATGGAATGTCAAATTTCAGATTGCCTGTCACAAAAACCTTTTCTTCCGGAGCTCCTAGCGCGATAATCCTCTGTGCGTCCAAACCTGATTGCATCAGCATAAGAGAAAACTTTTTTAAAAGGCCTGAGATAAAGCATTTGCTTTTTTTATACCTGGGATAAGACCTGTTTGAAATCCTGCCGTTCGCCAATATAAGCCTTGCGCCTGATTTATAAACCGAATGAATAAGATTCGGCCAAAGCTCTGTTTCAAGGGAAATAAATATTTCGGGCTTGATCAGCTTTACAACCCTGTCCACTATAAAACTCAAATCAAACGGAAGGTAAAATACGCCTTCATTGCCTGCGGCTATTGTCTGGGCAACCTTATTGCCGGTATGAGTAACAGTGGAAAATAGAATGCTATGCCGGGGATATGCCTTCCTTAAAAGAGGCGCCAGGATCCCTGCTGTCTTCGCCTCTCCTACGCTTACGGCATGCACCCAGATAATTTTATTTTTCGAACAGATAGCCTTTATTTTTTCAGGCAAAATCCCAAGCCTATCCTTCATCCCATACCTATAACGCCTTGTAACCACAAGATACGGCAGATAGAATATGCCAAAAATAAAAAATGCTATATTGTATAAAATTCTCATTGGTTATTCGTAATATGTAGCGCAGGAACTTTCTGATTCCCACACGGATATTGATTTCAGGCTCAGGTCTTTTTCTTTGACGGAATCTTTGAGCTTTAGGTAGATGACTCTGGCTATATTTTCAGCAGAAGGGTTTTGCTTTTTAAAAATATCCAGTTTATTCAGGTATGCGTGGTCTAATTTTTTCAATATCTCTTTTAGCCTGGCTTTAAGTATAACAAAATCCACGGATATCCCTATATTATTGAGTGATTCCTTTTCAAACCTTGCCTCCACTTTCCAGCTGTGCCCGTGCAGCGCCTCGCACCTGCCCTTATACCCCTTGAGGTTATGGGCGCTGGAGAAATCGCCTTTTATCAATATCTCATACATAATTAGCCCTTTCAGCCCTGTGAATCTTTGTGCCTAAAAATTTTTCGCCTATTCTCACAAAATGCTCCACAGCATCTGTTGCAAAAAATTTATGTCTAGGTTTTTTTTGCTCTGACAATTTGCCTAGCGCCATTAAAATATTATGAACTTCGTCCGCCACAGAACTTGCGGAATCAACTATCTTTACATGCCTGCCCGCAACCCTTGAAATCACCGGTTTTAAAAGCGGGTAATGAGTGCATCCTAATATAAGAGTATCTATTTTTTTAGCTATAAGCGGCTTGAGATATTTTTTAACAATATCAAAAGTAACCTCTTCTTTTAACCAGCCTTCTTCCACAAGAGGCACGAATAGCGGACATGCCTTCGACACTGCCTCTACATCCCTGGAAAAATGCCCTATCTCTTTCTCATATGCCTTGCTTTTTACCGTGGTATACGTGCCTATAATGCCTACTTTATTATTTCTCGTTATCTGGACAGCCTTTTCAGCGCCTGGCTTTATAACGCCCACTATGGGAATGCTGAATTTTTCTCTAAGCACATCAAGGCTTGTGCTGGAAGCCGTATTGCAGGCGACAACGATAAGCTTGACCCTGAATTTCATCAAGAAATTCGCGTTCTCAACGGAATATTTTTTTATTGTCTCAGGAGATTTCGTGCCGTATGGAACCCGCGCAGTGTCGCCTAAATACACAATCTCTTCTTTAGGCAGTTTCTTGAACATCTGCTTGACTACTGTCAGCCCGCCCACCCCAGAATCAAATATGCCGATTGGTCTATTCTTCATCTTGTTTAGTGGTGGAGGCGGCGGAACTCGAATCCGCGTCCTTCAATATCCCAACAAGAGTATCTACATGTTTAGTCCGCCTTTCAAGTCTCGCTCGATAATCTCCGGCGGACTGGATCATATCAAGCAAAGTCTTTTCTATGCTCCTCGCCGGCCACTAAAAAACATAAAGTTGGCAAGCCAGCCTGTTAACGGCGTTTATCAGATCTCACAGGCAAGATCTGTAAACGGGTTGCCTAATTAGGCAACGGCCATCGCCTCGCTGGAAACAAGAATCGCTTCCGCTTCAGCTACTGCATTGTAGTTGGCGTTTAATTTGTGCCAGGTGTTTAATGAGGCCTCCCGACAACCTCAACATGCTGCTCTTATCAAGCCTATCAAAGTCGAAACCTTTCGCCCCCCCTTTTTTTCTTTATTTTATTTTACTTCTCTTTGCCCTTGCTAAAGCTCTATCTGATTCTCTTTTTCTTATTGACTCGCGCTTATCGTACTGCTTTTTGCCCTGCGCCAGGCCTAACTCAACTTTTACAAACCCATTCTTAAAATAAGTCTTTAAAGGAATAAGCGCCAGGCGTTTCTGTAAAACCTGGGCTGATAAATATTCTATCTGCTTCCTATGTAAAAGCAGTTTCTTCGGCCTTAGGGCATCCTGCTCTTTACTCTCGTATTCGTAAGGACTTACGTGCATGTGGTAAAGAAAAATCTCGTCTTCTTCAACCTTCGCAAAGCTTTCAGCCAAACTAGCTTTTCCTGAGCGTATTGACTTGACTTCTGTGCCTCTTAATTCAAGGCCTGCCTCTATGGTTTCAATTATAAAAAAATCCCGCCTCGCAGACCTATTAGTAATAACAGAATTATATTCCATAAGCTAGTGATTTACTATACCAAAAAATCTCAGGGAAATCAAGGCAATTGACAGGCAGGCTAAATGAAGGTATACTTATTTCACTGCTATTGCGGAAGTGGCGGAATTGGCATACGCGTACGCCTCAGAAGCGTATGGGTTTTCCCTTGAGGGTTCGACTCCCTCCTTCCGCACCATGTATCTTTTAGATGCAAGATGCTGCAATTTTTTGAAGCGGCACAGATCTTCCTTCATCCCAAGTATCAGTAATTATAAGCAAGTCTGGTTTAATTATATGCTGCTGGAGATAGTCTATATACGAAGGCGTATTTATCCTCCAGAATATCTTCTTTATTCTTTCCTCTTCTGCATAAGAATCTCTAACCAATCTCCTCTCAATCCCTATGGAAGGTTTGACTAAAACAACTATTTTAAAATCAAAATATTCGTTCCATTTTTCGTTCAACAGAAAATTGCCTTCGATAATAACTATAGTTTTGCGATCAATTTTAAATGACTCAGAACGCGTCAATCCACCGTCATCTTTATTGTAAAGATTACTTAAAGACAAGGTCATTTTTTGTTCGTTTCCATTATTAAAATCCTGCAACGGTTTTAATACTTCTCTTTCAAACTTATCTGACCTTAAGGCCATCTCATTGTCTCGTAAACTAACATCAACTCCTCTTAATTCATCATCAAACATTTCGCGCCTTTGGGTTCTACTGCCAATAAACCAATCGCGCTCGATAACCACTGCCTTTCCGCCAGATAATTCTATTGCCTTTCCAAGATCTCTGGCCGATGTAGTTTTAAAAGCTCCTGAATTGCCATCTATAGCTACAATAAGAACTTTCCCTTTTTTCTTCTTTCCGGCGATAGCAGCTTTAATACGCGTTATATAATTTTCCGGGCTTTCAATAATTTCCCCGGATCTTTTTCTTAAACCCTGGATAAGTTCGTCATAAAGCCTGCTGTAATAATTTTCATATTGCATATCAGAAACATCTCTGGTTAAAACCTCTGCCATGCGAAAATAAGTAGCTTCTGACTCGACAGGAACTCTTAGATAAATTTTATTAGAGAGCTCTATGCCGTTGGCTGTGGAGTTTATTAAAAACACACCGATCATGATCATGTAGAATATTTTGGCTATGGAATGTTTTTTAATCTTTGCCATAATCTAGGAAAGCTTTATTATATTTGAGTTCTGGCCCTGGCTGAATCTATCACCTGGTTGCCTATGTTACGCCTTACAACCCTTTCTATAAATTTTATAAAATGGGCTATATTCGGTCCAATAGAAACCCTAAGATAGTTTGGAAATTCATCTGGAAGCGCAACTGAACTTGTGCAGATAAATAATCTGGGAGGCATACGTTTCTTGGAGGTATTTATAAATTCCCGGTCTGGCTTTATATCCTCGCCTCTTTCTATTGCCTGCTTAATGCCATATTCTGTCAAACCTGTTCGGAAAGGCTTAAGTCCCATGGCAAGTTTTCCGTGCACCACACCTGTCAATATCCTGTGCCATGCGACTCCTGCTTCCTGATTAAGCACATATGTAGCGGTCAGGAGAGTGCCTCCGCTCGATGTCTCATCGTCTATTATCAAAGCCCAACAATCTTTTATATCAGCAATGCCCTTTATAGGCTTTGCTCCGTCTGATAAAATATTTCCATTTATCTCTACCTCGGTACTACTAATTCTTATTTTATCCATATATCCGTAGTGGACCTCTACCTTTAGCCCGTATTTTTCCTTTATATATCTAGACAGCCTGGCTTTGGCTTCTTTGACATACTGGAATGCCCCGTCATCAGGCCCAAGCAGAATCAGGGGATGCTTGCGGAATTCTTCCTCGATATTTTTGCCTTCAAGAGATTTTACTATAAAATCAAACTGATGCTCTGCCACCTGGACAAACGCATTAACATTATAAATTTTAAATCCATTAAAAGGGCTCGCCAGGCCTGTGCGGTCAAGATAATGCACATTTAAGCCAAAATGGCTGTCTGTAAGGCTGTCCAGAGCCTTAAGCATAGTCATGGCGCTGATACCTTCCCCTTTGTTAAAAATCTTATCCTGCCTTGAATACCCTTCATACGCATTAAACACATGAATACTTCCTACGCCCGCTTTTTTGAGCGCCACCACCATTAACCATAATTCTGCAATATCTACGCTATTTTCCGCGCTGTGCAATAAAGTTATATTCTTCCCTTTAAGATCAGAGTCTACTTCCACTCTCCAGTTTAATGGGTTAGGGCTGATTTTTCTGACGCTGATTTTTCTAGCCTCTGCGCCGTTCAATATACCCGCGGCTTCGACAGCATCCTTCTTAAGACGGTCATGCTGATAAGCTACAACATGCACCCAGGCATTTAAAATC
>Ga0247841_10007349_pt1 | contig 16426 bp, 13 predicted proteins | sample LaCruzMarch2015__2_FD_192410 | JGI IMG/M metagenome (GOLD analysis project Ga0247841, IMG submission 192410) | Freshwater microbial communities from meromictic Lake La Cruz, Castile-La Mancha, Spain - LaCruzMarch2015_18m | ecosystem: Environmental > Aquatic > Freshwater > Lake | place: Spain... | reverse complement strand
GTTATTTTAGATGGGTTTCCGATCAAGGCGTAATTACCTTTGAACTGGGAAATCCACAAACTCTTTGGTATCGCCGTTTAGATGAAACGGCCTCTACAATGATAACCTCTTCACCAGGCAGATGTTTTCGGGTCACTGAAAATGGGGAACTTTACTATATTCAAAAGGCTAAACCAGGGGAACCATCCTTCATTTATCGAACAAAAGCCATTTACTCAAGTGAAAGCCCAAAAATACCTATCATCATGCCATTGAACCAACAGGAAGATTTCAGCATTTTAAAAGACGGTACCTTAATAATGGCAGAAGGAGCAAAAATTTATCAATTTCACCCTGTCAAAAATGCGAACTGGGAACTTTTGGTTGATTTATCCAATTTTCCAATAAAAAAAATTACCCGAATGGAAATTAACGGAAGTGAAAATAAACTTGTTTTAGTAGCGCAATAAATAGTACACATGAAAAATACTTATATATTTAGATACCTCCTGACCGTTTTACTGCTTTGGCAAATAACGGGTCCATTGATTTCCCAATCAAAAAGGGAAGTTATTGCCTATAGAAAAACACATTTGGACGAACTACTGTCAGACCCCAGAAAACCTATTACGCCTGAGGAAAAAGATCTTATAAAATATTTTTCCTTTAAAAAATCCTGGCAGGTAGAAGCAGATTTTGTTCCCTTAGAAAAAGAACCTGTATTTCAAATGCCTACCTACAGTGGAATTACCCGAGATTATAGAAAATTTGCCACGGCAACATTTACCCATGGACAGAAAAAAATAACGGTATTTTTATACCAAAATATGACATTAATACGGCAACCCCAGTATAAAGATTACCTTTTCTTACCCTTTAAAGATAACACCAACGGTGCGGAAAGTTATGGAGGTGGCCGTTATATGGATGTAAGGATAAGTACTGTAAAAGACGGGAAGATCATTTTAAATTTTAATAAAGCGTACAATCCATATTGTGCCTATAATGAAGGATTCAACTGCCCGATTCCACCACAGGAGAATCATCTCAATCTCTCAATCAGCGCCGGAGAACGTAATTTTGAGTCAAAAAGAGGTAAAAAATAAGTGCTAACTGCCTTTTTGTTCTTAAAATCTGACATAAAAGGGATTAAACATGAAATTTTGGCAGATAATGAAGATTGGCACATAAAGTGATAGATAAAAATTAAATATTTTTTAACCACCTAATAAAATAAAGAGATATGAGGCCAATCAACGATCGTGTTGTAGTAAAGCCTGCTCCTGCGGAAGAAAAGACGAAGGGAGGAATTATTATCCCTGATACCGCTAAAGAAAAACCTCAAAGAGGTGAAGTAGTAGCAGTAGGACCAGGAAAAGACGGTAACCTAATGACAGTTCAGGTAGGCGACACCGTTTTATATGGTAAATATGCTGGTCAGGAATTGAATTTCGAAGGGTATGATTATTTAATCATGCGCGAAGATGACATTTTGGTCATTCTGTAATTATTTTCATTTCAAACCTTAAAGAGAAATCGAAAGATGGCTAAAGAAATTAGTTTTAATAGAGACGCCCGGGAAAAATTACGCGCAGGTGTCGATGCCATGGCCAATGCCGTGAAAGTAACCCTTGGACCAAAAGGTCGTAATGTGGTTATCCAAAAAAGTTTTGGTGCTCCTCAGATTACTAAAGATGGGGTAACCGTTGCTAAAGAAATTGAACTTGAGGATCCTATCGAAAATATGGGTGCTCAAATGGTTAAAGAAGTAGCTTCCAAAACAGCTGATATTGCTGGTGATGGAACAACAACCGCTACTGCTTTGGCTCAGGCTATTATAAACGCTGGTCTTAAAAACGTTACTGCAGGTGCAAATCCTATGGATTTAAAGCGTGGTATTGATAAGGCAGTGAAAGAGGTTATCCTTTTCTTGAAATCTCAGTCAGAAAATATTGGCTCTGATTTCAATCGTATCAAACAGGTTGCAGGTATTTCAGCGAATAATGACGAAGCGATTGGTGAACTTATCGCTGAGGCAATGAAACGCGTTTCTAAAGACGGTGTTATTACCGTTGAAGAATCAAAAGGTACTGAAACTTACATGGAAGAAGTTTTAGGTATGCAGTTCGACAGAGGATATCTTTCTCCTTATTTCGTAACGGATACAGAAAACATGGTAAGTGAATATGATAATGCGTTTATCCTTATCTACGATAAAAAAATCTCTAACATGGCGGATATTATCCCTATTTTGGAGAAAGTAGTAGGCATGGGAAGACCATTGTTAATTATTGCTGAAGATATTGAAAGTCAGGCATTAGGCGTATTAGTAGTAAATCGCTTACGTGCAAGCCTTAAAGTAGTAGCTGTTAAAGCTCCAGGTTTTGGTGATCGTCGTAAAGCAATGCTTGAAGATATCGCTATCTTAACAGGTGGTACCGTAATCTCTGAAGAGCAGGGCTATAAATTAGAAAATACTACCTTAGAGCACCTTGGTAATGCTGAGAAAATTTCTATCGATAAAGATAATACTACTATCGTTAATGGTGGTGGCGAAGAATCTCAGATCAAAGCGCGTATCCAACAATTAAAGCAGCAGATTGAGGCTTCTACCAGCGATTATGATCGTGAGAAGTTACAAGAGCGTTTAGCTAAATTAGCTGGTGGTGTAGCCGTTCTTTATGTTGGTGCTCCAACAGAAGTGGAAATGAAAGAAAAGAAAGACCGTGTTGACGATGCATTAAGTGCTACCCGTGCCGCCGTTGAAGAAGGTATCGTAGCAGGTGGTGGTGTCGCGTTAGTGCGTGCCATTGGTGCTCTAAGAAATTTCAAAGGTGCTAATGAAGACGAAAATATTGGTGTGAATATCGTTCGTAAGGCGTTGGAAGCTCCACTTCGTACTATTGCTGAAAATGCAGGGGTTGAAGGTTCTGTTATTCTTCAAAGAGTTTTAAACTCTAAAGGAGATATGGGATATAATGCTCGTACTGATAAATTTGAAGATTTAAAAATCGCTGGTGTTATCGACCCAACTAAAGTTACTCGTATCGCATTGGAAAATGCTTCTTCGATTGCTGGTATGGTGTTAACTACAGAGTGTGTAATTAGCGAGAAACCTTCAAAAGAATCATCTGCTCCTTCTATGCCTCATGGAGGTGGAATGCCAGGAATGATGTAATAATCGTTTTTAAGATAATCCATAGTAAAGCCATCATTGGGATTTTCCCGGTGATGGCTTTTTTAATGCCAGGAACTTAATATGGCCAACGTAAATCCTGATAAAATAACCACCCATTTGTAACGATCCGTATCATTCTCCTTTTTCTTATGCCAGCTTTCCAGTAATATACTCGCTGATATATGTAAAAAAGAGCCCGCAACCATGGCCATCAAAATTGTGATAATGGTTGACGTTAAATGCAATAATGAAACAATCCAGGCTGAAAATGGGGCCATTAAAGAAAAAATAAGAATAATCATTGCCGCATGAACAGCCTTGGTTTTTGCCAACATAAATAATGAGGCAAGGGCAAATCCCTCTCCTATCTTATGCATTAGGATACCGTAAACAAAACCATGTTCGTGTCCACCTGTTTCGTTATGTAAATGAGACCATTCATTATAACTGCCAACAGAAGCCCCATCCATCAGTGCGTGAAAACTTAATCCGACAAATACCTGTAAGGCCATTTGCTTATTTAGAGAAGTGGTAGTGTGAATGTGTCCATGTTCACTACCACCAGAAATTTTTTGTATGATCAGCTGGATAAAAAAACCTATAAGTATCCAGGGACTTTTTTCAGGGCTTATCCTGATAATATCAGGAACAAAAACAATTAGGGCGATACCCAGTAAATAGGCACCACTAAAAAGGAGAATTCTCGAGAGAAACATCTCTCCTCTCTTTAAAATAAAAGGTAAAATAGCCCCTAACCACACTACCATTATCAGCCCAACATAAATTAACCAAGATTGACCCATTTTTAAACTTTTACTTCATTTTCGTTATTCACGACGCGAAGATACGTTTTTGCAACAATGTTGCCAAAATAAAATCCTATTAATCCACCAATGAAAACATCTAATGGATAATGAACGCCCACATAAACCTGGGCAAAACAAATAGAAAAGGCCCAAACATACCATAAAAAGCGCCATTTAAATGGTATAAAGTGGGCAGTATAATAAAAAAAAGCAGCTAAGGCAAAATGGTTTACCGCATGGCTGGAGGGAAAAGATAAACCACTTCCACAAGGCACCAAAGGGTCAAACAAGGTATTTAGCTGAAAATCATTGCAAGGTCTCAATCTGTTAAAAAAGGGTTTTAACAACCGGCTATTTACTACATCAGATACTGAAACGAGGCCTATCAAAAACAAAAGATATTTGAAAAAAACTTTCTTACCCCACTGATAACTATATAAAAGTATAATAATATACAGAGGTATCCATATAAATTTATTTCTCAATAGAGGCAATACCATATCCATCAATGGATTACGCAAATATTCCTGAATAAAAAGGAATATCATTTTATCGATTCCCAGGTATTTCTCCAAAGCCTTTTTTTTTACAAAGATAAGAGATGCTTGCTATTTTGTATATTTGCTGCAAAATCAAAAAAGGTGACTTTAATAAAATCTATTTCCGGAACCAGGGGAACCATTGGTGGGCGACCAGGTGAAAACTTAACTGCCATTGATATTGTCGTTATGACCGCTGCCTTCGCGCACTGGCTAAAACAAAAAAATGATAAACGTAAAGTAGTTATAGGTCGGGATGCCAGAATTTCAGGTTCTATGGTAGCTGGATTAGTAAATAATACGTTAATTTCCATGGGATTTAATGTCGTTGACCTTGGATTATCCACTACGCCAACAGTTGAAATGTGGGTAACCAAGGAGAATGCGGCTGGAGGTATCGTTATAACCGCCAGTCATAATCCGCGGGAATGGAATGCACTAAAATTTTTAAATGACCAGGGGGAGTTTATTTCAGCAAAAGATGGAGAAACATTGTTGGATATTTCGGCCCGGCCAGAAATTATCGACTATGCAAATATTGATCAACTGGGTAAATTAACCCAATACAATGAGTCTCATTTTGACTACCATCTTGAGGCTATTTTAAAACATCCTCTTGTTCAGGTAGATGCCATTAGGTCTAAAAAATTCCACATTGTCATAGACCCTATAAATTCAACAGGTGCCATTTTTGTACCCATGCTTTTAAAAGCTTTAGGATGCACATTTTCTCTGGTACATGGCGCAGTTCATGGTGATTTTGCTCATAACCCCGAACCTTTGCCAGAACATTTAACTGATCTTTGCGATGCAGTAAAGTCAGATAAAGGTGCTTTGGGCATCGCTGTGGATCCAGATGTTGACCGACTTGCGCTGATAGATGAAAACGGGCATTTGTTTGGAGAAGAATACACTTTAGTCGCAGTAGCTGATTATGTATTATCTCTCAAAAAAGGTAATACTGTCTCTAATCTTTCCTCTACCAGGGCATTGAGAGACATTACCTTATCACACGGTGGTAAATATGCTGCCAGTGCCGTAGGTGAGGTCAATGTGGTAGAGGTAATGAAAAAAACCAATGCCGTGATTGGTGGTGAAGGTAATGGTGGTATCATTGTCCCCGATCTACATTTCGGAAGAGATGCCTTCATTGGCATTGCCTTGTTTCTTTCGCTTATGGCTACTAAAAATATGCCTGTCTCAGAAATAAAAAAAACCTATCCTACCTATTTTATCATAAAAAGTAAAATGTCAATTCCCGTAGGGATTGATTTATCGGCAAATTTAGACCAACTTGCAAGCTCTTTCGCAGAGGCCGACGTATCCCGAATCGATGGCCTGAAAATAGATTTCGACGATGCCTGGGTTCATCTGCGCGCCAGCAATACCGAGCCTATTATTCGGATATATGCAGAAGCTAATTCCGTAGAAAAAGCGACAGCCTTAGCTGAAAAAATAAAAGGTGACTTTTTAAATCAATTAGCAAAATGAGTTTACAAGACTATTTTGAACCGTTCAGAAAAAATATACTGGGAAATAATCATCATTTCCATGGACCTTTCGGTGAGAAGAAAATCGTGTATGCCGACTGGACTGCCAGCGGTCGTTTGTATGAACCCTTGGAAGAGAGGTTATTAATAGATATTGCTCCGTATATTGGCAACACCCATACCGAAACAACCTACACGGGAAATGCCATGACCTCTGCCTATAAAAGAGCGAGGAACATAATTAAACATCATGTAGGTGCCGATGAAAAGGATATTCTTATCGCTTCCCATTCTGGAATGACCGGCGTTTTATCAAAATTTCAACGAATTTTAGGACTGAAAATCCACGAAAAATACAAAGATAGATTAGTTAAGGAAGATGAAGAAAACAGACCCGTGGTCTTTGTTACGCACATGGAACATCATTCTAACCAAACCAGTTGGCTGGAAACCGTAGCAGAGGTCATTGTTATTCCTCCCGATGAGGACGGCTTAGTTGTCCCGGCAAATTTACTCTCCTTATTAGATAAGTATAAACATCGAAAACTAAAGATTGCCGCTGTCACTTCTTGCTCCAACGTAACAGGCATCAGCACACCTTACTACGAAATGGCAGAAATTATGCATGCTCATGATGGTCTTATTTTTGTAGATTTTGCCTGTTCTGCCCCTTATATCGACATAAATATGCATCCGGAAAATAAAAAGCAGCAACTGGATGCCATTTATTTTTCTCCGCACAAATTTTTAGGTGGCCCCGGTTCTTCCGGCATTTTAGTTTTTCATCCTTCTCTTTATAAAAATGAAATTCCTGATGATCCCGGTGGAGGAACAGTCAATTGGACAAATCCATGGGGTGAACATAAATATATTGAAGAAATTGAGGCCCGAGAAGACGGTGGAACCCCTCCATTTTTACAAACCATAAGGGCTGCCCTGGCTATCCGACTGAAAGAACAAATGGGGGTCGATAAAATCTTAGCACGGGAGGAAGAACTCTTAGCTATTATCATGCCTCGATTAGAAAGTATTAAGGGTTTACATATTTTAGCTGGTCAACACACCCACAGACTTGGGGTAATTTCTTTTTATATCGAAAACCTACATTATAATCTGGGAGTACGACTACTAAATGACCGTTTTGGTATCCAAACAAGAGGAGGTTGCTCCTGTGCTGGCACTTATGGACATTATTTACTTCATGTTGAAAATGAGTACTCAAAAAACATAACGGATAAAATAAATAAAGGAGATTTGACAGGGAAGCCAGGTTGGATAAGAATGAGTATTCACCCGACGCAAACAAATGAAGAAATTAACTTTATTCTCGATGCTATTGAAGCGGTGGTTTTACATAATGAGGAGTGGTCTAAAGATTATAATTATCACCCAAAAACAAACGAATTTGTTCATCAACAGTTTATAGCAAATGAAAAGGAAGATCCTGTTATACACTGTTTAGAAACGCCCTTCTAATGCAACAACGAATTTATTTAGATCATGCGGCCACTACGCCATTGCATCCTCAGGTGATACATTTGATGCATGAAACCATGCTTAATAATTATGGAAATCCCTCGTCCATTCATTCAGAAGGCAGGACCTCCCGGGCACTGATTGAAAAGGCCAGAAAGACGATGGCGAATCATTTTAACTGCTCAATCGGGGAAATCTTTTTTACCTCCGGCGCTACAGAATCGAATAATATGATTATTCAGGGTGCTGTCAGCGGATTAGGAGTACAAACGATCATTACAGCAGCAACGGAGCATCATGCCGTTCTTCACACCATTGAAGTTTTAGAGAAAGAAGGAAAAATCAAGGTAATTTATTTACCCCTAGATATAGAAGGAAATCCATCTATCCTCTCCCTCGAGGAACATTTAGCTAAGGAAGAAAATAAAAAAGTGCTCGTTTCCCTTATGCACTGCAACAATGAAACGGGCACCCTGTTAGATTGGGAAAATGTCGGTGCCATTTGCCAGAAATATGACGCTTTGTTTCATAGCGATACGGTCCAGTCTGTAGGATTTTATGACATTGATTTACAAAACATTCCTGTACATTTTATTGCAGGTTCAGCACATAAATTTAACGGTCCAAAAGGCGTCGGCTTTGCCTATATAAGGAATGAAAATGCCATTCCCCCTTTTCAACATGGTGGTTCCCAGGAGAGAAATATGCGAGGTGGAACAGAAAATTTATTAGGGATTGTTGGTATGGCTCTTGCCCTTGATCTTGCCATGTCAGAAAAACCAGAGAGATTTGCTCACCTGGAAAAACTGAAATTACAACTATTTAATGGTCTAAAAAAGGTCATTCCAGGGATTCAGATAAATGGTCCACGGCTTGAAAATAGCCATCCTAAAATAATTAACATTGGATTTCCACCAAATCCAAAAGCAACCATGCTATTATTTAATCTCGATATTGAAGGCATAAGTACGAGTGGAGGAAGTGCCTGTTCCTCTGGAACTGATACGGGTTCGCACGTTCTCAGAGCTATTTATCCTGAAAATCAACACGTATCCGTTCGTTTTTCCTTCTCACACCTGAATACTTCATCAGAATTAGATAAGGTCATTGAAATCATTTCCAATATTTACAGGTATTAATTTATTCATGAAAAACATACCAGGTCATATTTTAATGCTGGATCAAGCCGATTCATTACTAGCTCATTTTTTAACTAAGCATGGATTTACAGTTACACTCGATACTCAATCGTCTTTCACGTCACTACAATCGGAACTACATAAATATCAAGGTGTGATCCTTAGAAGTCGATGGACACTTGACGCTACCTTTTTCGAAGCTGCTCCTCATCTTTTATTTATTGGCAGATTGGGTGTAGGTATTGAACATATTGACGAGGAAAGCGCAAGAAAAAATAAGGTAACTATTTTTACCACACCTGAAGCCAGCAAAGATACCGTGGCTGAACACACCCTCGGTCTTCTGCTAATGATGCTAAATAAATTGGGGAAAGCTGATCGGGAAGTTAGTCAAAATATATGGGACCGGAATGCCAACAGAGCCATAGAACTAAAGGGTAAAAAAGTTGGAATACTAGGTTTTGGCAATATGGGCCGCGCGGTCGCCCAAAGATTGTCAGGATTCGAAGTGGATATATTGATACGGGATATTTCTCCTACGCTAACCGTTCCTTCATATACTAAACAGGTTGAGGACGATGAATTTTTTAGTGAAACGGATATTTTAACTATTCATATTCCCTTAAATGAGACTAACAAATATTTTATAGATTATGCCTATTTAAAGAAGTTTAAAAAAGACATATTCCTTATAAATACGGCACGGGGAGGCGTTGTAGAAACGGAGGGATTAGTTAAACAGTTGAAAGAAGGAAAGGTCAAAGGAGCAGCGCTGGATGTGATTGAATATGAAGAACAATCATTTAATGCCCTCGATATTTCTTCCTTACCACCCCCTTTCCATTATCTGAAAAAGGCAGAAAATGTCATTTTAAATCCGCATCTAGCAGGTATATCTTATGAATCTGTGCCAAGGCATGCCTACGTAATGACAGAAAAAATTTCAAAATTATTTAAGCTAGACCTGCATGTTGAATGAATTGAGGGAAATAGAAGGAAATGTTGATATAGTTTATAATATTGCCGAGGTCTTACCAGGTTTGTATTTGCCAAATGCCTATGTTGTTAGCAAAGATAAACTAGGGAATTTAGCACATATCAAACAAAAAGCTACCCCAGAAACTGTGGTAAGTTTCAAATTACCTATTAATGAATCGCAAAACAGACTTTTTCAGATTATAAATGAATTATTACCTGATAAGCTCGAAAAAAAATATTCTCCCCCAAAAAAGAAAGTTAAATCCCTGGAAGCCTTAATGAGTGATGAGGGTGTGCAACCTAAAATCATTCAATTTATACAAAGAAGGATGGATGAATTTCTAACTATTTTAGTTAAAAATAATTTTTTCCTTACCTGGGCTATCGATCGGAGAGTATTAGTAAAAGATTTTATAGTAAAACTAGAGACCACTTATTTACAACCTCACCTGACTTTTCATAGAGATGATTTGGGGGTAACCTATCAAATGAGATTATCAAATAATGGGATTATTTGGCGAATAAAGGATAAAGATGTTACACCAATTTTAAATTCACCCGGTTGGTTATTAGTAGATTATGTTTTGTATAGAGTTTCTCAAATCAATGGAAATATGGTTAAGCCATTTTTACAGAAAGATGAAGTCCGAATTCCAAAAAGTTCCGTGAAAACCTATTTCCAAAAATTTATTATAAAAATTGCTGCGCAACTCGATTTTGAAGCTACTGGCTTTGCTGTCTTACAATCTGGAAAGTTAACAGCTTGCCGTTTAGATCTGGCAGATCATTTATTTGGCGAAGGTAAAGTGTTACAGGTCAAAATGATTTATGAACAGACTGAATTTAGTTGGTATGATAAAAAGGATAAAAAAGCAGGTCTATCTTTTCAAGGGGAAGAGGTAACGATTACCCAGATTACCCGCGATGCAAAGGCTGAAAAGGAATTTATAGATTTACTTCACCTTGCTGGATTACATGTCATTGAAGGAACTGGCGTTTTTTCCAGTAAAGAATCAGAGGATAAAAGTGATATTTTTGCCATGCTTCATTGGTTGAGCGAACATAAGGTATCTCTTGAAAAGCAGGGTTTTATCATTGGCGACATAGTAGAATCTGGTATGCCCCTTTCATTGGACATCCCTACCCTAACGCTGGACACTAAACAAACAGGCGATTGGTTCGATATAGATGGTGCAGTTACCGTAGGAAAACATTCTTTTTCATTCAGACTTCTCGCTCCTTACATTAGAAAAGATGAAAGACTCTATCCTTTACCCGATGGCAGTGTTTTTGTGATTCCATTGGAATGGATGAATAAATTTAAAGATATTACGCAATTTGCCAAGACAGACGAGCAGTCATTACGCATTAATAAAAGCCAATATACATTATTACAGGAGGCTGACATTTCTTTGCCGGAAACTTCTTTAACTACGACGATTGAAATACAACTTCCCCGATTTTTAAAAGCAGAACTTCGGCCATACCAGCTTACTGGTTATAAATGGCTGGCAGAACTATATCATAATAATCTGGGTGCATGCTTGGCAGACGACATGGGTTTGGGAAAAACCCTACAAACCATTGCCGTTTTATTGTACGCTAAAGAGAGAAAAATTGAGGAAGGAAAGGAATTTGAAAAAAATAATATAGGGAGGCAACTAGATATATTCGCAGCAAAAGATGCCGGTTTTCTTCAATCTTTACATACCTTGGTCATTTTACCTGCCAGTTTGGTATTTAACTGGGAAAAAGAACTTTCCCGATTTGCCCCAAATTTATTTGTCTATAAGCACACAGGCAATAAACGTCATAAGGATATCCGTTTGTTAAAAAGGTATGATGTCATTTTAACTACTTATCAAACGGTTATAAGGGACGCTACCCTTTTGTCACAAATGACCTACGAATATATCATATTAGATGAAAGTCAACAGATTAAGAATAAGGATAGTGCTGCATTTATTAATATAAATGAACTGGAGGCTAATCATAAGATATCTTTGAGTGGAACCCCTATCGAGAATTCCTTGTCTGACTTATGGTCACAAATGCAATTTATCAATCCGGATTTACTTGGAAATTTTAATTTTTTCAAAAAAGAATTCATTTTACCCATAGAACGCATTGGTGATGAAGATAAAAAGGCAAAATTACGAAGCCTGGTAAGTCCATTTTTACTTAGAAGGACGAAAGAGGAGGTGGCAAAAGATTTACCTCCTTTGACAACACAGATTTTCTATAGTGAAATGTCTGTCGAGCAGAAAAAATTATATGAAAAGGAAAAGTCAGCGGCAAGAAACTATTTGCTTGAAAATTTCACTGACAATGATGCCCGCTTCAGAATGGAATTGCTCCAGACACTTACTAAATTAAGGCAATTGGTAAATCATCCTGTCTTGGTTTATGAAGATTATACTAAAGAAAGTGGAAAATTTCAGGATATCTGTGCAAAATGGGAAGAGGTGAAAAAGAGTGGTCATAAAGTGCTATTTTTTAGTTCCTTTGTCAAACATTTGAACATTTTCAAAGATTATTTTGAAAAGACAAATACCCCTTATGCCTGGTTAACAGGCTCTTTAACGTCAGAAGAAAGACAAAAACAGATAACATTATTTGAAAATAACCCGACAGTGCAGGCTTTTTTCATTTCTATAAAAGCAGGTGGAACGGGACTTAATTTAACCGCAGCAGACTACGTATTTATTTTAGATCCTTGGTGGAATACCTCAACGGAACAACAAGCCATTGCGCGCGCTCATCGCATCGGACAAGAAAAGTCTGTGATGGCATTAAAGTTCATCACCAGGGAAAGTATTGAGGAGAAAATACTGCATTTACAAGAGAAAAAAAGTCAACTGGCTGAGGACATTTTGAGTGGTACCGGCAAGTATCAACTTGACCGTAACGAACTCAATTTTTTATTTTCCTGATATAAATTAGAGGGTGTTTTTAGGCTAAAGTATAAACAACCTGTCCAGGAAATAAGACTTAAAAGAATTATTATTTCATTTCCGAAAGGAATAAAAGAATCCAAACTAAACCAACTATCAGTCTGTAATAAAAACAGAAGGACAAAAATTAAACGAATGGATTCCCAATAAATAGCCTTTTTATTTCTATCCATTAATTCAGTGTAGGTATAAATAGAAATAAAGGCATACAAACCATAATAAAATATATTTGGTGTTCCAATTTTCGAGATGCTACCAAAGAAGAACAGAGTATTCAGTAAGATAAAAGCAAATTGCAACCAAGACCATAAAATGAGCTGATGGTCTGCCGGAGGGTTAAATTTTTCATAATCATTGACATCCTCAATCTTTTCCACTGCGTATTTCTCCTTTACATCGTCTGGTCTCCAGCCGGTAGGCCTGAACCAGATAGTTAGTTTGTCCCAAAAATTATTTGTCCTGATAGCATCTTTAATCAGCAGCAACAGATGTTGGAAATTTATTTTAATGGGATTCCATGTTCTAACAGGTCTTGAAACGCCATAAACCGCAGGTTCACTTTCTAACTCCTCCTGAAAAGTGCCAAACCATTTATCCCAGAAAATAAATATCTGACTAAAATTTTTATCCATATAAACAGGATTAATAGCATGATGGACCCGATGGTGAGCGGGCGTAACTATAATATTTTCCAACCAGCCCATTTTTTTGATGTAGCGGGTATGGTACCAAAATTGGGCAAATAAATGTAAGGGAGCTACCGTTGCAATTACTTGCGTTTCAACACCTAAAATGGCACAAGGCAACAAGAAAAAAGTAAATAAATTGACAAAGGAAGAAATACTTTGGCGTAGTGCACAGGCCAGATTAAATTCCTCACTACTATGATGAATGATATGATTATTCCAGAGAATATTAATGCGATGTTGAAAACGATGTGTCCAATATCCCTGAAAATCCAATACCAAAAAAGTGATTATAAAGGCAGGAATGGATGATTCGATATGAAACAGGGAAAGGTTTTCGACCAAATATCCGTAGCTAATAATAGATACACTCAATCCCAGAATATCCTTAATGGAATTAGTTAATCCTGAACTAAGACTGGAAATAGTATCCATGGAGGGTGAAAACTTTTCACCTATTTTCCATTGATAGACATATTCTATAATCATGAGTACCAGAAAAAAGGGAATCGCAAAAAGAAGCACAAAACCGTAAGTTTCCATTTATATGAAATTAAAATCTATGGGTGAAAGATCGTTCAAAACGAGAAAAGTATTAGCTTGGGAAAAATGTTTATTACCATTGAAAGCACCTCGGGCTAAAGGGGAAGGATGAGCAGCTTCTAAAATTAAGTGCTTCATTGGGTCTATGAGATCACGTTTTCTTTTGGCGTAATTACCCCAAAGCATAAAGACAACGGCATTTTTTTGTTTTGATAACTTTTGAATAACGACATCGGTAAAAGATTGCCAGCCAATGGCCTGGTGAGACGCTGCAATACCGTGTTCAACCGTCAGGCAAGCATTTAACAATAATACCCCCTGTTCTGCCCATTTTGTTAAATCTCCATGACTGGGTATAGGAATATTCATATCGGAGGATAATTCCTTGAATATATTTTGAAGGGATGGTGGAACTCTGACCCCTTGAGGAACAGAAAAACTTAAACCCATAGCTTCATTGGGATTATGGTAGGGATCTTGCCCTATAATAACTACCTTAACCTTTTGGAAAGGAGTAAGTCGAAAGGCCTCAAATATTTTATTTCCCGGGGGATAAATTATTTTACCTTTTGATTTCTCATCTTTTATGAAGGAGACAATTTCCTCAAAATACGGTTTATTAAATTCCTCCGCTAAAACTTCTTTCCAACTTTCCTCAATATTAACATTAGCCATAACGCAAAACCCTTTTAGGTAAAATTAACCTAAAAGCATAATATATAGTACAACCAACTAAGAATTCTTTTTTCTTCTTAAATGATCCCGTCTGATAGTTTCAATCAGCTGCTTGGGTGTAATATCATAATATTGGCTAAAAGCCTTATAAAATAGATTTTTGGACATTCCGGAATCCTCTCTTAAACTTTCCGCGGTAATTGAACTCATATTATTGAGAATATAAACCTCAATATTTTCCATGGTAAAAGGAGGTTTATTATCTACAGGTTCATTTTCATTATTAAAAAGAGGGGCTAAATTTTTAACTTTTCTTTTTGTTTTTAGGAAAAGGTATATTGATAACAAGGAACTAGAAATGGCTAAGAGCATGAAGGAAAGTAACCACCCATTTACTGGTTCATTCAGTTCCTTTTTTGGCTGAAATGAAAATTCTTCCATCGAAAAATCTTTGGAATCAAAGGAAAATAGTCCCTCTGTTGTACCAAAATAAAAAATGGATTCCCTTTTAAAAGAAGATCTCTTATTAAATTCAAAATCTGACAGATAAACGTCAAATTCATCATTATTCAAATCATATTTCACCAAACCTTTTGCTGTGCCAGTCCATAAATGATAAAACTCGTCCCATTCAATGGAAAAACACTCAAAATTTTCATAAGGAGTATTTTTAAGTATATTTTTAGCAAGAGGTGAATCTTCATCTGACATCAAAATGCCCTCAGCACTAGCCGCATAAATTTTTCCAAACCGTTCCTCAATATCGTTATACACTAAGCCGGACGGAAATTTTGTATTTTTCTTAAAAATATTTTTTTCTAAATGGTAAATACCATCTGCGGTACAAACAAATAATTTGTCTTGAAGCAACGTCAAATTATTTACCTCTTTTCCAATATTCTCATTAATGAGTTTTCCTGCTTTATCTATAGAAAATAAACCATGAAAACCACCTATAAATAGTTTATCTTCAGAAACAATTACACTTGAAATTTCTCCTATTTCCTTTGATTTATTTTTATCCAGCAAAACAGTAAGAAGGTTTGTCTTTAAATCTAATTTGAACACCTGGTCTGTAGAGGCTAACCAAATATTATCATTCATCTTAAAAACATTAGCACTCCCATTATTCACTTCGTCCATCCATTTATTCCCATTTAAATAAATGCCAGAATAGGTAAGAACAAACAATTGATTTTCATGAGTTTCTATTCCCCTTATGGAAACATTGGGAATAGTCCTTTTGAACAGATTATGAATCTTAAAACAAAATAAAAATTTCGAGCCATTACTCACCCATATCTGACCGGATGGATCAACCTCGACCTGACAAAAATTTAAGGAACTTGAACTGGGAAGCAAATAATGCCAATCACAATTTTGATTTATTGATTTATGTAATATTTTATTTTTTTCTAACGATTTTCTAGTTGTCAGATTGCCGTTGTAAGAAATAATCCTGTCAAAATTTGATATTGGAAAATTTGATTTTTCAAATTTATCGTTTGAAAGGACAAAAACGCCTTCTAAGGTTTGAACATAAATTAACCCTTCTTTATCTTTTGCAATGGATCTAATAGGATTTTCAAAATTTATGATATTCTTCAAAATCGTATCCTGGGCCTGGGAGGAATTTAGGTAAAAGAAAAATAGTACTATCAAATTAAATCTATTATGCTTAATTGCTCTTTTAAATTGTCCCCGGATGGTTTGAAATACTAACTCAAAGTGAAGCATAATTTTTGTGCTTTTAAAAAATGTTTAAAAAGACTATATTGACTGAATAATTAGTAATATATTGATAATGAGTTTATTTAATAGAAATCTTCATTAAACCATCATTAAACTTCTCTAATTATTTCCTAAAATTAATATTATTTAAAATTAAAAGAACCATACATATAAATTATAATGTATGGTTCTTTTAATAATTTCTAAATTTAATAACCTCAATACTATCTCAAAGTAATTTTTTTTGCCACA
>Ga0247841_10007348_pt1 | contig 16428 bp, 6 predicted proteins | sample LaCruzMarch2015__2_FD_192410 | JGI IMG/M metagenome (GOLD analysis project Ga0247841, IMG submission 192410) | Freshwater microbial communities from meromictic Lake La Cruz, Castile-La Mancha, Spain - LaCruzMarch2015_18m | ecosystem: Environmental > Aquatic > Freshwater > Lake | place: Spain... | reverse complement strand
TAACGCTTTGTCCACGGGGTGTCTTTGGAGAGAGTGTACAAAGAAAATTCTTTTGAAAGAATTTCTTTAAGTTGCTCAAAAAGGGTCTTGCTTATTGTCACAATATGAATTCTCCCATAGGGGGTTTTGTAACTCTTTCTTTTATCGACGAAAACACAACCATCCGTATCAAATATCCCTCTTATTGTTGCGTATCTTAATTCATCTGTTGAATTGATAATGTTGCTTGGAATAGCAACCGTTTTTGATTTATTCCCTGGCACAAAACCAAACTCGTTGGTTAAAATTAAGAATATTTTTTCTAAAACTCGGGTTTGCTTTCACGCCAAATAATAGTTGTACTAGCCTCGGAATCTTTTTGGTTAAATAATCTTTATCAAACCTTGAATCGCCAGTGATACTAATGTGGTAATTTGATTTCCCGCTCTTTTTTTTAAAACCACTAACACAACCATCCCCGATAATTGCTCCAATAAATTCGTACAATTCATCACTGAGGGGCGGCGTCGCAGAGTTTTGATTAAGAGAGGTCTTATTCATAAATGAACGCAAGTTGTTTAGTTAATAAAATTTTGGTAGCCTTCTTGCCGGCGGTCGTGAGTTCAAATCCCGCCTGAGGCTTTCTAATTCTAAATTAAAGAATTTTTCTTCTTTTTTCACTAAACCCTCTAGTAATATAATATGCTCGTTAGCAAATGTTTCAGGTGGAGTCGCATGTTGTTTGTAAAAAAGATTATTGAAGAAGATTTGAATAGTAAGTCGGAAGAGGATATTGTTTCAGAACTAAGGGAATTGCCTCAGGTTAAGGAAGCTGTTGAGAGGATTAACGGGGAAAACAAGACTGCGGTGCTCTTGCAAAGAGACTCACAAAACTTAATGGTTATTGGCGGGGGACAGAACGAAAAGTACGCTGTTTACGCTATTTTTAAAGGAAAGAAATACTTCATGGCGAACAAGTACGATGTGCACAAAGAGCCTGTGGAATTAATTGTTGCTGGAAAGAAAGGTCACTACCCTTCAAGAAAATGCTTGAACTTACAAATGGTTCTAGAAGCAGCAAAGCATTTCGCTGATAGAGGCGCATTAGCTCAAACATTCAACTGGGAAACTCAGTAACTGAAAGTTTTTTAAAAGTAATAAGCGTTTTGCTTGTTACTAATTTTATTTTTTCCTTGACTGGGTCCTGTTTTTTTGAAGTCAAGTTAATGAATAGGGTTAAACTTTAGTCTTTTCTTAAGCAAAAAATTAAAAAAAAAGAATTAGAAGGACGACTTTCATCGTCCTTGCTTTTCTGATAAAATATCAATCAATCTTACTGGTCGTCAGAGCCTTCAGAGCTATCGTCAGATCTAGGTCCTCTAAATCCTGGTCTAGCTGGTCTGTCGTTCTTGTGCTTCTGGTAACAGTCTCTGCAGTAAACTGGTCTTCCTTCAATTGGTTTGAAAGGAACTTCAGTCTCTGTTCCGCAGTCTGAGCATGTTGCCTTGTGCATTTCTCTTGGACCTCCAAAGCTAGGTCTTCCACCGAATCTTCTATTTTCCATTTTTATTCCACCTTGTGTTTTTACAAAAAGCTAACACGAAAACAAGACTTTTTCCTAAAAGAATTAGACTTACCTTCATTGCTTTTCTAATGTATTTTTGTAATTAGGGGCTTATAAAGGTATCTAAAGAGGCTTGCCGGCAAAAAAGCTGGTTGAAAGTAACTTATTCCCGTGAAGGAAAGATTTTTATAGGGTTTTAGGCACAATTACCTAAGTAAAGGTGAGTAAAATAATGGCTGAAAAAGATCTTCAACTTGGAATGATAGTGCTAATGGTTTCAGTATTCTTCCTAATGTCAGGGTTTGAAATACTCCAATTTGAGTTTGCAAGCTCAATATTCAGTATGTTCGTAGCCTACATTTTAGTCGCTGTCGGAATTTACTTGATAATGAAAAAGTAAAAAACTAATTTGGTTACGCTAATTAATAACTTTATTAATTTATTTAGTAAGCTATCCTCTTCAAAACAATTTTCTTTCAAGGCAGAAAGCTTTAATAAACAAAAAAGCCTCTATTTCTCCATTTCAGAGTGGGTTAATTTGGGGATTTATACAACTCTTGAGGACAAATGGTACGATTTAATCGACTGGGTGGACGGCTTTGTTCCAATAAACCCGCTGATTGATAAAATCGATAAAGTTTTCCCTAGTTTTGCTCTATTAATTATATTAATATTATTACTAATCATTGGCGGACTTGCTGTTGTTTTCTTAAATGCGGAGCAACTGGTTGATGTTGAACTAACAGTAAAATCAACAACCGGGGAAGTGCTCACGGGGGCGGAAGTGGTTGTGAGGCTTGCGTGCACTTCAATAGATTCTGATGAATTAACTCTTGTAACAAACGAGGAAGGAAAAGCAAAATTCCAATCCTGCCTAACCTCCGCTGAAATTAGCGTAAAAAAAGACACTTACACTCCAAAAAAAGAAATGATTGATTTCTCAGTTGAAGTAAAAAAAACAATCCAACTCTCGCGAGCGACAGTTCAATCAAGGGGGTTTAATGCAAAAATAGTTGATGGACAAAACCAAACCCTTCCAAGCGCAAAACTCTCACTTATTTGCACAAAAAACGGACAAATGGTAAAAACTGAAATTGACAAAAATTTTTCAGGCGGACAACCAAGCACAGGATACGCTTTTACAATTCCTACTGACTGTTCCTTAGTTCAATTAAAAGCGATGAGTGCAAACTATAAGGACAGCACAGTCACACTAAATAACACAGAAAATAATCGAACAATAAAACTTGAGAAAGAAATTCTTGAAGGGGAAGCAATTTTTATTGCAGATAGTCCTGCGGGAAGGCAAGAAGGGGCAGTAATAATTTACCGCGACGAGTTTGGAAGAGAAGCAACAATAATTGCGGGAATTGACGGCGTGGCAAAAAAAACACTCGCCCAAGGGGAATACACTTACAATGCTACTGCAAAATCTTTCCCGACAAACGGGAGCTTTTTTGTGGAACCAAACAAAGCAACTGATGTGAATGTTTACTTTAATGACCTTTCTTTGGATTTAGAAGAGGAGTACTCAAAAGACACAACAAAACAATTATTTTACAAAATAGTTGACAATAATTCTCCTATTTTGGTAGGGGAAGCAAAAATTTACAAAACAAAAGGCGGGAATACGAGCATTTTCTCAACAATGCCAATAAAACAAGAAGGAGTATTTGGTCCCACTCCGGTGCTTGATGTGAACAATGTTATTTACACCGCAATAATAAAATCAGCGAACTATGAAACGAAATTAGTTCAAATTGAACCAAGGTTCAAAACTGATACTCCTCAAATAATCCAAATGAAAAAAGGGGGGTACAAGTTAGGGGTGCATGTGGTCGATGACCTTGGAAAGCCGCTTGATGGGGTAAAAACAGAAATTTTTATTTTTGGATTTGAAAAAACTTTTGACTCCGCGCTTGATACGGATAGAAACGGGAATACAACTTACCGAGCACTGCCCGCAGACACTTTCACCGTAACCGCAAAAACTACTCTTGGGGAGGGAAGCCAAAACGTGACGATAAACTCTGACACCAATATTACGCTGAAAGTAGTGACCGGTTCTGGAACAATAAAATTTAATTTCATTGGCGGCGAAGAGAGGGCAATGCCTCTTGTAAAAGTATACAAAAAGTTTAACCAAACTGATTTTGTTAAAGACGAAGAAATACTCGCGCTCAAAGGGTATGTTACAACAAAAAGTTACAAGGCAGGAACATTAGTAAAAATTGTTATTGAGGATGCGAATTATTTCCCCTACGAAAGCCTCTCTTATGAAATAACAAGAAGCAATCAGGAGAAAAATATTGTTTTAACCAAACAAAATGAATTGCCTAATAATAACGAAACTCAAATGATTCTAAGGCAAGTGTTCTCTGCAAATCCAACCAATTCAAAAGAAACATCCCCTCCGACAAGAATAATGCCAGGAGAAAAATATTATTTGCTCTTTGATTTAATCCTAAATAGAGAAGAGAAAACCTCTGTTGTTGTAAACTTTTTTGCCGGGAACGAGTCAAAACAGATGATTGACAATAATACAAAAGTTGCGATCAATTTTGCAACCTCACTTGAAAATGCGCTCGTAGTTCTGTCCTCAAAAATGGAAGGGTTCACAATTAATCCTTCCGTTGATAATCCTTACTTAGTTGATAGCGGGGCAAAGCAACTAAACATTTTGTTTGATGAAGCGCAAGGATTAAGACAAATCCCAATGATTTTGGAAATTAAAGTTGATGATAACGCTACCGGAAAAATTGAGTTGCATTACCAGTCAAAGTTTGGGGGATACACTAGTCTTGCTTACAAAAAAGAATTTGAAATAGGAAAAGCATTCTGCCTAGGATCAAATTGTCCAAAATTTTTATTCTCCCACTACTTGAAGTGGGGAAACAAACCATATACTCCTCTTGGTGAAATGAGCGAGAGAGTACAAATAGGGGACGAGTACAAATTAAGCACAATAGTGGAGAACGCAAGCGACGAAGCGATAGGGGCTGCGAATCTTTTAACAATTTCTGATAAGAGTGGAGCGGAATACGCAATCTTATTCAAACCTGATAAGAACTCTATCACCAAACCAATAACTTTGGCGCCCCTCTCGATTTCTCTTCCTGTTGAAGTGGATTTAAGTTTATTAAAAACCGCTAATGATGCGAGAGTGAAAACCTCTGTTACAAAAATTGTTAACGGGGCAGATACGCAAAAAAATGCTGAAGGGAATTTATCCACAGTTTTGTTTGATGTGAAAAACAAAAATGTTCTACAAATGACTCTTTCGGCCACAAGTACGATTAATGTTATACATGAAAAAACATTTTACCCCTTGTTCTTCGTAAAAGTTGTTTCGAGAGAGGGGGGCGCGGGCGGTGCAAAGAAAAACGTTAAAGCGATTTGGAGCGCGCGCTTTGACGGGGAAACAATCCCATTTATTTCAGGAATGGAAACGGATGCGAATGGGAACTATTTAGGCTCATTTGATGCTTCAAACATTGAAGCTGGAAGAAAAATAATTTTTGAAGCGGTGGATGAAAATAATTCAATTCCTGCACAACTAATAATCACTGTGGGGAAAGCGTTTGTTGATATTCAGCCAAAACCCCCCGAGTGCGTTAAAGTAAAAATTAATGGAACCGATATTAGCGAGGTTGATATTCCAACACTTGATGTGATGGTTGGAAGCACTAACACAATTGTTGTTGATTCAAACTGTGACGAAGCGAAAGTTATTTGGGTGGCTTCAGATATTGCTTCCACTCCCGCAGCGCAATTTAATTTACCAGCAAAAGCTTCTCAAACAATTACACTTGATGGGACCCAAACAGTGCAAGCACGAAGCGGAATGCTTGGAGCATATCCTGTGCAAGTAATGATGATAGGGTCTGACGGGTACAGAGAAGTGGGGTACTTTGATGTAATTATGAAAGATCCGACAGCACCATTTGATCTTGAAAGCGCAATATTCGATTTTAGAAAAACTGAAACAGTTTCCTCAAAAATAACCAACAAAAAATATTCTGGAAGACTTGACAACTTTTACCCGAAAATGGGTATCTCTACTGAAAGCGTTTCAGTAACTTACAAAAAACCTGGAAATCCTGAAAAGATTTCATTCAAAGCGCTAGTGGTTGGCTCTGCTGTTGAAGAACTAATCCAAGGAATGGGGTGGGGAACAATTTGGTACCAAAGCAACTCAGGGTCACATTGCCCTCCAACATTAGCCGCAAATACGGCGCCTTCCGAATTATATTTCACTGAAGATAATGCCACCGTATGCGAGCAAGCTATTGAAGAAGTTTCAAATCTTGTTGCGGAGCCAATTGAGGAACCGGAAATTGCAGCAACTAGCGGAGAGCCATTTTACACACTCCCTGTCTCTGCTCAAAATAAAATCTTATCAGAAATAATGGCAAAAACCGGTTCCACTTCTGCAATAAAAAAGAGAGATACTAATTTGTTTTTGTCAGGGGAAAATATTGAACAAAAATATTTAAAATTATCTTTTGCTGAAGGAGGCGAACTAAATCCAAATGTAATCCCTCACACCTATTCATCCACCTCTGATCCAGTAAGTGCTGAATATTACCCCGCCCCAATTGGATCTGCTGAAGTTGTTGGGGATGGCTGCACAAAAGAGACCCAAATGGATTGGGTGGCTTATGAACGCCCCCCCGGATGGAATGATTGCGAATATGGGGAATGCTGGACTGGAGGGGGAGAAAAACCTTCTGGAAGAATTTCACTAATTTCTTCAGAGCATTGTAACCCTTGCAAAATATTATTTGTCGGAGGAAAGGACGAAGCATTTGGAATATTTGGAAAAATCTCTTCAAGAGGAGAGCATGTTCCTTGCGGGTTTTTAGGAGGGAATCTTTGTCATGATGATTCCAAAATAAAAACCCAGCCAGAGTTTTATAGAATATTCATGCCAAAAAAAGAAGTAAAGAAAGTTTGGCAACTTGATGTTAATCTTACTACAAAAGAAGGTTCTGTTGAATCAATGGGAAGTTACTTGGATGCGACCCCAATCCCAATATGGACAAATATTGGATTATTTATGGGGCACGAGCCAGGGGATGATTGGAAGGATGGTACACTAAGAAAAGCAGTTTTATGCTCACAACCAATGGGTTTCATTCCACTAACTGCTGCGGGAGATAGCGAAGTATTTGGTCCATACCCACTGCCTGATCCTGCTGAAACTTTAATTGAGTACGACACAAGCGGGTACATTAAGTACGAAATTCCTAAAGAAACAATCCCTGAAGGGGTTAGAGTGTACCTAAAGGACGGGCAGTACTATGCGGAGTACATTGGATTACCTGAACTAAGTTCACCGACAATTGATTTCAACTTAACAAAAGTAAATTTGCTCGGACAAGAGTACGCAATAATAACGGTGCAGGACTGGATTAGTGGAACAGAAAAACAATCAAAAATATTCCAAGTAAAACTAATTGGAAACCCGACAAACTGTTACATGAGTGATGGCACTGCAGGAATGACCGGAAAAGAATTTGTTCCTAGACTAAAGTTTGATTGGGATTGGACGAACATTAGCGCGAACCAATGCGATTCAAGCAATTCAGAATACACTTACTGTGATGGAACACAATTCCTCGTGAGTTTGTTTAAGAAAATCTCAAACCTGCAAGATACTTATTTGAGGGGAAATCTTTCTGATTTGCCAAAACAAACACTCTTCTATTCTTACTTAATTAAGGATAATTACTCTCAAGAGTTTTTGAATGACTTTGATGATTACTACTCAACTTCAGCCCTTACAAGCATCGGGTTCAACACTACTCAAAGCGCGAAAGGTTATGATCAATTCATTACGGAAAACAAAATCAAATTCAAGGTCAAAGACGGGAGTAATATAATTGAGGGCGGGCAATTAACAAAAGGCGGGCTCTACGAAGTTACCCTCAATGCGGAAAGAATAAACAAAAATATTTGGAGTATATTCGATAGCAATGCTCCAAACGCTGAAATAACTGTTACCTTTAGACTACTAAAAGAAGCTCCAAATTATAACCAATTTTATGAAACTCCATTTGATGGAGAGGTAGGGAAGAAAGGAGACACTTACGCGAGAGCAAATTATGGAACGAGTCTTGTTAACGGTGAATTAAAGTTGAATAATTCGGGAAGCGTGAAAGCAAGAAGTTACACTAATTCATTCACAAGCGTTGGATTCACTGAGAAAAAAACTCTTGAGGAAATAAATGACGGAGTGGTGCTGAGGTACAATGCAAGTCCTAAACAATTAATCCTCTCAGCCTCCCAGCCAAACCCAGTCTTCATGAAAGTGACAGGCGCTGGCGGAGCGGTAAGCGGGGATTACACTATTGAAGGGTACGGTGCGCAAACAACAATGAAGAAAAAATGGACAATGCTGTCCTCCACACTTGGGAAAGGAGAATGTTTAGATTTTGAGAAAAACAATAACCTAGTCTTTGAGGAAAAAATTGTTGGATTAACAAGAACCATTTCTTGGCCGAAAGCAACACAAAAAGGAACAGTTGGCCTTGCAACAACAATCTTTACTCCAAAGGTAACTACCGCTTCGGATACCACAATAATAAAACCAGTGAATGTTTCTATGACTACTCTAAACTCTTTTGACTTCCTAAAAAACGGTAACTCGTTGTCACTTACTGCGCTTGATAGTGCGCTTGTTATGGATTATGATACTCTGCAAGGAATATTTGATAGGATAGCTAATGAAGAAATGTGCATGACACAAAACTCGCAAAACCAATTAATGGTTTGGTGGAACCAGGACCACTTGAATTCTCAACTTGAAAAAGTTGGGACCGACTCTGGGCACGCTTGCATAAGCGACTAGCGGGGCTTTTTTCTTTTTTAGAAAGCTTTAATAAACAAAAAAGCCTTTATTTCTACATTTCAGAGTGGGTTAATTTGGGGATTTATTCGTATCTTGAGGGCAAATGGTACGATTTAGTCGACTGGGTTGATGGGTTTATCCCAATAAACCCGCTGATTGATAAAATCGATAAAGTTTTCCCTAGTTTTGCTCTATTAATTATATTAATATTATTACTAATCATCAGTGGATTTGCTTTTGTTTTCTTAAACGCTGAGCAACTAGTTGACGCAGAAATCACAGTAAAATCGACCACTGGAGAGATATTATCGGGCGCAGAAGTATCTTTGGAGCTTTCATGCAACTCACTCTCCTCTAATGAAATAAAATTAATTACAAACGAACAAGGGAAAGCGAAATTTCGAACATGCCTAAACGAAGCAATAATTAGCGTTAAAAAAGAAACTTATGCTCAAAAAAATGATTCAATGGATTTTTCTCTTGAAACAAAAAAAACAATCCAACTCTCAAAAGTAATCGTAACTTCAAGATTATTTAACGCAAAAATTGTTGATGAAAAAAATTTAATCCTATCCAAAGCAAAACTTACTCTAATTTGCACAATAAACGGGCAAATGCAAAAAACTGAAATTGATAAAAACTTTTCGGGCGGGCAACCCTTAACAGGGTACGAATTTTTACTCCCACAAGGGTGCACCCTAGTTCAACTAAAAGCAACAAGCGCCGGATACAATGACAGCACTGTTTCACTAACATCATACGAAAATAATCGAACAATAAAACTTGAGAAAGAAAATCTTGAGGGAGAAGTAATTTTTACTGCAGACAGCCCCGCGGGAAAGCAAGGGGGAACAACAATCCTCTACCGCGACGAGTTTGGAAGAGAAGCGACCATAATCACTGATGCGTTGGGTAGCGCAAAAAAAAAACTTGCTCTTGGAGAATATAGTTATAATGCGTTAGTGAAATCAGTACAATCAGAAGGCGAATTTACAATTGAGCCAAACAAAACAACCGAGGTTATTATTTACTTTGATGACCTTACGGACGATTTAGATGATGAACTTGTAAAAAGTACTACAAAGCAGTTATACTTCAAAATTGTTGATGCCAACTCTCCGCTTCTTGTCGGCGAAGCAAGAGCTTACAAGACAAAAGATGGGAATACAAGCATTTTCTCAGCAATGCCAATAAATCAAGAAGGGGTTTTCGGCCCCACTCCGGTGCTTGATGTGAACAATGTTATTTACACCGCAATAATAAAATCAGCTAATTACGAAACAAAACTAGTAAGACTTGAACCAAGACTCAAAACTGATACTCCTCAAATAATCCAAATGAAAAAAGGAGGGCACAAGTTAAGCGTTAAAGTAATTGATGATCTTGACAAACCAATTGAAGGGGTAAGCACAGAATTATTCATTTCGGGGTTTCCAAAAACTTTTGAGTCCGCGCTTGACACGGACAGAAACGGAAATACGTTCTACCGTGCGCTCCCCCAAGGAACTTATACAATAACGGCAAAAACTACTCTTGCTGAAGGAAGCCAAGCAATCACACTAAATTCAGATACTAATATTACACTAAAACTAGTTACAGGCTCAGGAACAATAAAATTTAATTTCGTTGACGAAAAAGAAAAAGCGTTTCCTCAAATCGCGCTTTACAAAAAATTTACTGAGGATGAGTTTGTTAAGGATGATGAAATGGTTGCGATTAAAGGATACTTTACTACAAAAAGCTACAAAGCAGGAACCCAAGTGAAAGTAATTATTGAGGACGAGAATTACTTATCCTACGAAAGCTTTGTTTACACAATTACCCGAGGGGCTCAAGAGAAAACAATTTACTTAACAAGAACAACTGACTTACCCAACCAAAAAGAAACCCAACTAATCCTAAGACAAATTTATTCAGTAAATCCAATAACTTCAAAAGAATCCTCCCCTCCGACAAGAATAACGCCAGGAGAAAAATATTATTTGCTTTTTGATTTAATCCTGAACAAAAGCGTTTCTTTCCCCGCAGTTGCAAATTTCTTTGTCGGAAGAGAGGACAAATTAATGCTTGACAAAAATACCTTCGGGTGGATAAATAGCGGCCAATCCACAATTGATTCAACCTCTCTGCTCTCCGCAAAACTCAACGGGTTAATAATAAATCCTTCAGTGGATAACCCCTATTTAGTTGATGAAGGGGCAAAACAACTAAATGTTGTGTTTGATGAAACACAAGGGATAAAACAAATACCAATTATTGTTGGAATAGAAATTGACAAAAATGCGCTTGGGAAAATTGAACTCCACTACCAGTCAAAGTTTGGGGGATACACTAGTCTTGCTTACAAGAAAGAATTTGAAATAGGAAAAGCATTCTGCCTAGGATCAAATTGTTCTCAATTCTTATTTTCGCATTATCTAAAATGGGGAAACAAACCCTACGCTCCCCTTGGAGAAATGAGTGAGAGAGTACAAATAGGTGACGAGTACAAAATAAAAACAATAGTAGAGAATACGAGCGATGAGGGGGTAGGCGAAGCAGAACTAAATTTCCTTGCAGAAAAGTCTGGCTCGGATAATGCGATATTATTCAAGCCTGATAAAAATATTGTTGCAAAACCAATATTTTTGGAGCCATTATCTTCCGCAGTTCCTGTTGAAGTTGAGCTGAGTTTATTAAAAACTGCAAATGATGCGAGAATCAAAACTTCAGTGAAAAAAGTTATTAACGAAGAGGACAAACTAAAAGGGGTGCAAGGGAATCTCTCGACAATTTTACTTGATGTGAAAAACAAAAATGTGTTGCAGATGAGCGTGGTTGCGACAAGCACAATAAATGTCATACACGAAAAAACATTCTATTCTCTTTTTTATGTTAAAGTTGTTTCAAGAGAAGGCGGAGCAACAGGGTCAAAGAAAAACGTAAAAGCTTACTGGAGCGCGCGCTTTGACGGAGAAGAAATGCCATTTATCTCGGGGATGGAAACGGATGCGAATGGGAACTATTTAGGCTCATTTGATGCTTCAAACATTGAATCAGGAAGAAAAATAATTTTTGAAGCGGTGGATGAGAACAATTCTATTCCGGCAGTGATTGAAGTAACTGTAACAAAAGCATTCGCTCCACCAGCGCCAAAGGCCCCGGATTGTGTTGCAGTAAAAATTGGCGGAACAAATATTAGCACCATTAAAGTGCCTTACATTACGGTGGAAGTTGGTTCAACTGGATCAATAAGTGTTGTTTCCGAATGCGAGGAGGACAAAGTTATTTGGATAGCTTCAGACATTGCCTCCTCTCCAGCAGCCCAATTCAAACTCAAAGCAAAAACTACTCAAACAATTACACTTGATGGAACACAAACAGTTCAAGCACGAAGCGGAATGCTTGGGGCTTACCCTGTACAAATAATGCTGATTGACTCAAGTGGATATCGCGAAATAGGGTTTATTGATGTGGTAATGAAAGATTCAGGCTCAGATTTTGAATTACAGGACGCGATATTTGATTTTAGAAAAGTTGATTCAATTTCTTCAGCAATTGTGAACAAGAAATACGCGGGAAGAAAAGATGTTTACTATCCTAAAATGAATATTGGGACAAGCTCTGTATCGCTAAGTTATAACAAGCCGGGGATACCGCAACGAATAGAAACCCAAATAAGGGTTACTGGAATAGCGCTTGAATCTTTTGTTGGAGGGTTGATAAAAACTTACAGTGTCGGCGCGCATAATCCTTGTGAAGGAGGATCCATAATTGATAATATTGATCCCCCTACTGAATCAAACATTATTGAAGATGTTGAAGAACTGTGCGAAGAGTATGAGTGGGACGGAGAGGTTCTCCCCAAAGCCCAAGCGTGGATTCCTGAAGATGAATCAATCCCAAGCGCTGCCTCAGGCACTCCGTCACAAGCAGTTCCCCCCACAGGAAGTGCTCCAAAGCCTGATGTTAATGCAAGCCTTAGCGAAAGTCAAGAAAAAGTTGGAAAAATATCCTTCACGGAAGCCACAGGGGATGATTTGGGCGCAGCGATAACAGCAAGAACTCAAGTAGAAACTGGGGATTATGGGACGATGGAGGGAGCGATAGAACTCGGGGAAGGGGAATCAACTAAAGAAGTAGGAACTCCTCCAAGTTACTTCCCGGGGGATACTAAACAAATAGAGTGGTTTTGGAGCGGGATGGTTGATCCTTACGGCAACCCATTACCAGGAGCAGCAATGCCTGATGATACCCCGTTAAACAAGGAAGGGGGAATATTTTACAATTACCTTGGAGAAAAAAATATGGCTTATTACGTGGTTGACAAAGGAAGCGGAATGCGGCATTATATTGAAAGGTTTGGAAGAATGGGTGAAGAAGATTTTTATTTAAGGACTTACACGAGTGGTAAAAGAAGTTCAGGGCTTGACGTGTGCTCACGTACGGGGTACGTTTGGTTAACTGCAGAGACTGCAAAAGTAGTGAACAGGTTAATGGATAGACACAACTCTGACATGGTTGATGTAGTGATTGATACCCCTGTTGAAGGAAAGGTTTATGATTTTGGGCCCTATGAAGCGACCCCGGTGCCGGAGTGGACAAACATTGACGAAGTATTAGATCATGAAGAAGGCGACGCTTGGGAAACAGAATCAGAAACCTCCTTACTAACTCTCTCCTGCGCTTACCCGCAAGGGTTTGTGAGCAGAGAGTACGGTAAAGATGTTACTGAGAGCAATTCGGAAGATTCTCCAAAAGTAAAAGCTTACAAGGTGAACTATGATGTTTACGATCCACTCAATGGGATAGCAATGCCTTTAGCCGAGTACGGACCTGACGGAATAACTTATTACACAGTGTTCCCTTGGGACATTCCTGCAGTGGGAATGGAGTTCTTCCTAAAAGACGGGCACGTTTATGGAAAATACAGAGGAAACGTGAGTTATAGCGCAGACGCTTCCAAATTAATATTTGGTCCCACGCAAACGGACAGCCCAAGTATTGATTTTACTTTAACAAAAATAAATCTACTCGGGGCAGAGTACGCAGTTATTTCTGTAACTGATTGGATTAGCGGAACTGAAAAAAAATCGCAAGCTTTCCAAGTGAAACTACTAAATAACCCGACTAATTGTTACACAAGCGACGGGGTTGCGGGGATAACTGGAAAAGAATTTGTTCCAAGGTTAAAGTTTGATTGGGACTGGACAAGCATCAGCGCGAATCAGTGTGACTCAACGAACCCTGAGTACACTTATTGTGATGGAACACAATTCCTTGTGAGTTTGTTTAAGAAAATCTCAAACCTAAACGACACGTACCTTAAAGGAGCATACGCAGACATACCAAAACAACAAGCCTTCTATTCGTACCTAATTAAGGACAATTATACTCAAGAGTTCTTGAATGACTTTGATGAGTACTATTCAAGCGCCCCATTAACAAGCATCGGGTTCAACACTACCGAAAGCGCGAAAGGGTATGACCAATTCATTACTGAAAACAAAATCAAATTTAAAATAAGGACAGCTTCAGGAGTAGTTGATTCAGGATTACTTCCAAAAGGAGGGCTCTACCAAATCAGTCTAGACGTGGAGAGATTAAACCCAAACACCTCAAGTCTATTTGATAACAACGCCCCTAACGCGAATATTACAGTAACATTCAATTTAGTTCAAGAGGCCCCAAACTACAACCCCTTCTACGAAACACCATTTGATGGGGAAGTTGGAAAGAAAGGAGACACTTACGAAAGAGCAAATTATGGGGCGAGCCTAAACGGAGGACAAGCAAAATTAAATTCTAAAGGGGTAAATGCGGCTCAGTACTCAAATGCGCTCATGAGCACAGGATTTGTTGAAAAAAAATCTCTTGCTGAAATAAACGATGGAGTGGTTCTAAAGTACGATGCTAACCCAAAACAATTAACCATCTCAGCCTCCCAGCCAAACCCAGTAATAATGAAAGTTACCGGAACAGGCGGAGCAGTTAATGCTCAATACAACATGCAAGGATTTGACTCAACAACCCCTCTTTCAAAAAAATGGGTGATGAAATCTTCAACCCTTGGAAGAAAAAACTGCGTGGACTTTGAAGACACCTCAAATTTGACATTCAACGAATCCGTTTTGGGAACAACAAGAACTATTTCTTGGCCAAACGGTAAACTAAAAGGAACCATCGGACTTGCAACCACCTTCTTTACTCCAAAAGTAACCACTGCAGCTGACACTACTATTATAGTTCCTGTAAATGCGAGCATAGCCCAACTAAAATCGCTTGATTATTTACAAAACGGTCCAGCGGTTTCGCTAACAAACCTTGATAGTTCCCTTGTGAGTGATTACGATACCCTGCAAGGAATACTTGATCGAGTAGCGAACGAAGAAATGTGCATGACTCAAGAATCCTCCTCGCAATTAATGATCTGGTGGAACCCTGACCACTTAAACGAGCTAATCGAGGAAGTTGGAACGGATTCGGGACACTCTTGCGGCAACTGAAAAATTAAAATTTATAATAATTTTTTTGAAGTGATTAAATGCCAAAAAAAAACACTGAAGAAGAATACTATTCTGAAGAAACTACTAATAAAGAAGATAATGACGATCAAAACGTGAAACCATTCCCAATACGAAAAATAGTGGTTGCATTATTGATACTCCTCGTTCTGGTCATTGGAATAATTTTGTTCCTTAACTTGCAAAAACAAAAAGAGGATAACAAACTATTCGGTCCAAACGGGGAAGAAATTAATTCAAATATTACAATATCAAAGAACGGGGAACTAATTGACTCATTCAAAACGGACGGGAACAATTTAGAATTCAAATCAAATCCTTCCGAAAGAATAACTGGAAAAATAAAAACGAATATTAAAAACAATGGAAAACTAACCACAAAAATAGTAATTAAACGCCCGGATGGGACAACCATCTCGGTAAAAACTGATCCTAATGAAGTATACATTGATGAGGACGGCGAACTAAATTTTTCCATAAACCCGCTTGAGGACTTGGGGCTTGAGGGATACTTTGATGAAAACACTCAAACATATGTGTTTGATGAAGAAGAAAACGTTGAACTGGAACTTGAGTTTGTAATCACTGACGAAGAAACGGGCGAAACCACCATAATAGAAATACCAACCTCATTCACTTTCGTTCAATTCATTGACAACGGTTGCATTGCTCTTAGCAGAACTTATGTTAGAGAAACCACCCACTACGGAATGCTGGAACTAAACGCGAAACTAAGGGTGCTTTGCGAAGTGGAAGGGGATTTAGTTTCAAACATAGAGTGGAAAGAAGAAAGAAAAGGAAACGCGGAAGTAATTATTGGGAATTATAAAGAAGCGCTCCTCCTTGCACCATTTGACAAAACCGCGATGAGCGTGCCAATGCAAGGAGAGTATGATATTAAAATAAATTTTGTTCCATTTGAGGAAAATGCTGGAGAGAAAGCAACATTCGCAGTGAATTTTGGGTTAGGCACAAACAAAGCAAAAATTGATTTTGATTTAATGCTGGATAATTTAGAACAATGCGTAAAAATAATTCCTGAAAGTTTGAAAATTGGTTCTAATGAAGACTCTACTCGAATGACGATTGATGTATCCTCCTGTCACTCCTCAACCGTTGAAATCTCAATGTGCAGCAATGATCCTGATTGTTCTGGCGGGAGCGAAGGAGGAATCGGGTTATCGCAAGCAGCGTTTAGTTTAAGTCCGCTTGGAAACTCTTCAAAAACAATCGCCGTTTCAAGAAACGAAATCTCAGGAGCCTACGGAATACCAATTCACGCGCGCGTAAGCGGAACAGAGAAAGTATTCATTGACGAAAAAGTGGTAATCGTTGAACCCACTCCTGAAGAAAACATTACTCCGGACAAATTTGTAATTTCTCTTCTTGGCGGAGCAAAAGACTCGGTAAGAATAACAAACAAAACCCTTGCGGAAGATGTGGATATTGAAGCAAGCATTTGCGCGGTTTACAAAAGCTCCTTAGGAATAAAAGGAGACACTTCGCTAGGGGCATCAGTAACCTCCTAC
>Ga0247841_10007344_pt1 | contig 16430 bp, 20 predicted proteins | sample LaCruzMarch2015__2_FD_192410 | JGI IMG/M metagenome (GOLD analysis project Ga0247841, IMG submission 192410) | Freshwater microbial communities from meromictic Lake La Cruz, Castile-La Mancha, Spain - LaCruzMarch2015_18m | ecosystem: Environmental > Aquatic > Freshwater > Lake | place: Spain... | reverse complement strand
CTCAGGTCTATGGTGATGCTTGGGTCTATGGTAATGCTTGGGTCTCTGCAAAATTATCTTATACCAAAGGTTGGTTTATTGGTGGTTCTGATTCAGACAAAATTACAAACATAACAGATAAAACTGGTTCAACTTATTGGAAAAATCAATATGTATTAGGAGATTATGAGATCTTACCTATTGAAGAAGAAAGGAAAGAGATAGAAACTCTTAAAATTGGAGATAAAACCTATAGTAAAACAGAAGTTGAAGAAGTAATTAAAATATTAGAAGAAGTTAAAAATAAATAAAGATGAATTTAAACGTAAATATAGTAATAAATAACAATGACAAAGATAAATAAACAAAAGAAGATTATGGAAGTCACGCAATAGAAAAAAGTGTAACAACATTTAGGAATGTGGTACTTGAAAAATCAACAGATATAATAAATATCAAAGACATTGTAAAAGACAGGACATCAGATTATTGGCAAAAACAGTTTAGTTATCAAACTCAAACTAGTAAATTATTTTAATATGAGTTTTACAAAACCAATACCTAATAAGTTAATTAAGGAAATGGAGAAAGATAGTTTCTATCAGGTATGTTGTTTAACAGGTAAATTTAAAGGTCGAGGTGTAAAAATAGAATGGCATCACAATTTTGAGACATATCAATACGGTAATAAAGGACGATTGAATGAAAAATGGTGTATAATTCCAGTTATAAAAGAATTACACGATGATGAAACTTTAAAGAAATATAGTAAATGTTTAGATCTTATAAAACTTAGAGAAAGACTTAATCAGCAATACGGAGATAAAGAAGTTAGGGAAAAAATAATTGAAAAATATATATGTCTATAAAACCTAAATTCTTTGGGAAAAAGAAGAAAGGAGTATTTGTATTTAATGACGGACAAAAAAGTAGTTATGATTCATATTTGAATAATTTTAAAGAAGATCAGGAGTTAGAAGTAACTATTGCAAAAAAATACAAAAAAAGAACATCAGGGCAACCAGATGAAGAAACTAATTTTAACGGTTATTTATGGAAAGTACCTTATAAAATTATAGGAGATGAGATAGGAGAATTTGACCTTGAATATATACATTACTGGTTACAGATTAAAGTAGGAAATGTAAAAGGTATGCCAGACGGAACAGTTATACCGGCAGGAACAAGCGAAATGAGCGGAGGAGAATTTTCTGATTATTGTCGTAAGGTTAGAATATGGGCTGCAACGCCTGGGAATATTTGCGAACTAGGCCTATCAATTCCAGAACCGAACGAATGTGAATATTAGTAATCAACAGTTTAAGAACAGATGTTAGTAGATATAATTTTATTAGGCGGTAAAATAAATAGGTAAAAACATGAATGAGTCAATTATTAAGTCTTTGTTTCAAAGATTGGTAGCGTTTCATCCAGTAATTGCAAAAGCAACTGGGTCAGTTAAGTTAACTTTGATATGGGATCAGATAAATTATTGGAAAGAAAAAACAAATGATCCAGACGGTTGGGTTTATAAATCAGTTGAAGATTTATTTAACGAACTTGGATTATCTAGATACGAGATAGAAAATGCAAGAGGAATAGGTCTAAAACTCGGAGTATTGGAATGTAAATTAAAAGGTATGCCTGCAACGATGCACTACAGAGTTAATGAAGATAGAATGATTGAAGTGATAGGTAAATATTTGGAAACAAAACCAGATAAAAAAGTAAATATAACTAAAGAAACTAAAACTGAAAACTCAATAGAATATGTAAGAAAAATACCAGCGACAGATATTGAAGAAATTATGAACAAGTATTGCGTATCACCTAAAACAATTTTACAGAACGCAGAAGCAGTTGAGAATTACTGTAAGGCACACGGAAAGAGATATTCAAATTATAAAGCGGCATTGATAAATTTTATAAAATCAGATATAGAAAAACACCCAGATAAAAAGATACAGATTACTAAACAAATCATAAATAAAGTCATTGATCCAAGAGAAAACAGAACAAAAGAAGAACAGGAAAAAATAAATAAAAGTCTAGGAGTATTAAAAGAAAGTATCAGTAATAATTTCAAAATAAAATGAGTCAAAAAAAAGATAAAATGATGAGGAAGATTTTAAGAGATAAAATTTTAAAATATAATTCTGATGTTAAGGAAATGATGAATGAGAATGCTAGAATTATTAAACATAAACCAAGTTATATACCTATGTTTTTATGGTTATGGATGTTGAGTTTTTTTATAAATATGAGAAAATAGTAATATGACAAAGGCTTTTATAATCAGGTTTCACTATGGAAAAGACGACAAACGTTTTGAATGGAGATTTAATTATTTCAAAGAAAAGGTATTACCAAGAATCAAAGGACAGACTGTAAATGGATTTGATATTTGCATACGATGTAATGAATGGCACAAGAAACTTTTTGAAGATTTAGGATTAAAGACATTTCAAGTAAAAGATGAAAGTGTTAAATATAAAATTAACGGTAGATTCAAATATTTTCACGATTTTGCAAGTTGGGATAGAGTTATCGGTTTAGAAAAATACGATTTACAAATGGGATTAGACAGCGATGACTTGATAGAAAGGAATTACGTAGAAAGAATATTAAAAGAAGTTGAAACATTTAAATTAGGAAATCCAACAAGATCATTACATTTATCATTTCAACCACAGACAATAAACATAAGAAACGGAAGAAAGATAATTGGTGAATTACATAGATACAATCCACGAAAAGGATCTGCATTTATGGCACTTTATCAACCAAACAAAGAAAATTATAAATTTATATATTGTGAGTCTCATATATCTTTATGGAAACACGCAGACTTTTCTATAACACTTCCGAGAGGATATTGTTATGCCACGATTCACGATATTAACGAAAGCACTGGGAAATGATTAAATCATTTTGGTATTTATCAAAAAATGTCGGAGACACACTTACGCCTATAATCGTAAAATATTTTACTGGTCAAAATGTAATATATACAAAGAGACACGATAGAGAGAAGCTTTTAGCAGTTGGAAGTGTGATGAGTGCTTTAAAGAATGGAGATACAGTATGGGGAACTGGAATAATGCGTGAAAAAGATAGATTTTTAAATAAAGATAAATGTATTTTCTTAGCAGTCAGAGGTAAACTTACAGAGAAAATTCTCGGTAGAGACATAGGAGTCTATGGAGACCCAGCGTTATTACTTCCAATAATATATAACCCAGAAATAAAACAAACACATGATATAGGTTTTGTTAAACATTATGTTGATAAAAATATTTTTGTTGATTCAAAATATAAAACAAATGGATTAAAATTTAAGAACATCGACGTAGAACAAGACTGGCAGAAATTTATAAGAGATATAAAATCTTGCAAAAAAATAATATCATCATCACTTCACGGAATAATAATTGCAGAGGCATACGGAATAAAAGCAGAATGGATGAAAGGAAGCGACAAGATAATAGGAAAGGGGTTTAAATTTAGAGATTATTTAACTGGAACAGGAAGAAAAGAACAGGAGTATGGAGAATTTCCACCGATTGAAAACTTAAAAGATATACAGTATAATTTAATAAATTCACTCAAAAAACATTATGGATTACCCATGGACAAAAAAAACTAGAAATGGTTGGAATATAAGAAGTAAAATAATTGCAGAAATATTTTTTAAAAACATTAGAGTTTTAGATATTGGAGGAGGACTTGGAAATATAAGAAAGTTTTTAAATGGATGTAAATATACTTCAATTGATTTACAAAAATGGAATAAAAATACAATTGTTGCGGATATGAATAAAGAATCGCCAGACATAGGGAAATATGATGTAATTATATGCCAAGGAGTTTTAGAATATATAGACGATATAAATGATTTCTTAGACAAAATAAATAAATACGGTGATACATTGATTTTAACTTATAGAGTAAGAAACAAAAAATGTCCTGTTAATAGAAATGATATTGACTTAGGAATGATCAGAAAATCATTAAGATCAAACAACTGGAATATTGAAAAAGAAGTTCAAGGAATGGTAAGGAGTGAGACAATTTATTATTGCAAATATTATGGAAAATAGACTTGATTTAGTTTACATATTAGGAAAAGGAAGTCGTTGGGCAGACAACGAGATTAGATTTTCTTTAAGAAGTGCAGAAAAATATCTAAAATTCGGAAAGGTTTTTATTATAGGAGATAAACCAGAATGGATGACTGGAGTAATACACATAAAGACTACAGATTCAGAAAGCAATAAGTTAATGAACGCCAGAAAGAAATATTTAATTGCATGTAAAGACAAAAGGATAAGCAATCAGTTTATATTGATGAATGATGATTTTTTCTTTTTAAAGGACATAGAAAAGATAGAAAATTATAGTCGTGGAACACTTGAAGAAATGATAAACAAACACCCGACAAAGACTGGATATTATTATAAATCACTCATTGATACTAAAAATAAATTGTACGGACTAGGATTTGAATGCCCGATAGATTTTGAAATTCACGGACCAATGGTTTTTGATAAAGAAAAACTTTTGACCGTTATAGGAATAATTGGAGAAAGCAAAAATCACGCATATTCTTTGAGGAGTTGTTACGGAAATATAGCACACCTTGAACCAGTAAAGATTATGGACTTTAAGGCTATGAACATTGCTGAATTTATATTCCAAACAAATAAGGATAGGGAAATGTTATCAATAAGCGATGGACTAGTAGCAGAGGACGAATTTAGAAACTGGATAGGTAGAAAGTTTAAAATGCCGTCATCGTTTGAAATGGACGAGGGTAAAGGACAATCAACATTACCGGGGAGAGCGGCAATGAAATTAAGATACTACGCCGTAACAATGTTTACATATGGCTCAAAAATGTATAATCCTGGGGATATTATAGACAATATTACAATTGAGGGTATAAAAGACACACCTAAAATGAGAGGTCTTTGGAAGCTAGACTAAACATTTAAAAAGAGTATAATTAGGATATGGAAAAAAACATGAAAAAGGTATTATTTTGTATAGCGTTTATTATTTTATTAACACCAATAAGTGCGAGTGCAAGTTTTAATCAGTCAAAAGAGTTAGACGAAGTCGATAGGAGAATTGCATCATCAACAAGAAGTTTACAATCACAAATTGATAACCTTAACTGGCAATTACTGCAACTTAAAACTGCAAATAATAACCAAGAAAAAAATGTCATTGTAAATGAAACGGTTATAGACGAAGTAACAGAACAGAGAATCACTAATTTAGAAACAAAAGTAGGAACTTTGCAATCGGCAGTAGATTTTTTACAAAATAAAATTATTGGAGTATTAAACATAGTTGTAGATTTTCTAAGCAAATTATCAAAATGAAGATAGTATGGAGTACAGAAAAGAGAAAAGTTAAAGACTTAATACCTGCGGAATATAATCCGAGGAAACTATCAGATAAATCAAGAGAAGATCTAACAAATTCAATAAGAGAGTTTTCAGAAGTTGAACCAGTTGTAATAAACCTAGACAATCACCTTATCGGAGGACATCAGAGATGTACAATTTACGCAGATTTAGGAATAGAAGAAATTGATGTAAGAGTCCCTAATAGACAGCTTACAACAGAGGAAGAAGTAAAACTTAATATACGTTTAAATAAAAATGTTGGTGAGTGGGATGACAAAAAACTATCTGAATTTAGTCCAGACTTATTAAAAAATGTAGGATTCAATAATACCGAAATATCAAACATGTTTGATATTATAGAAGTTTCAAATGATGAGTTTGATGAGAAAAAAGCAAAAGAAGAAGCAAAGAAAACTAGCATTATAAAAGGAGATATATACAAGTTAGGAAATCACAGACTAATGTGTGGAGATTCAAGAAGTAGTGAAGATGTAAAAAAGATGATGAATGATGAAAAAGCAGATTGCATATATTCAGATCCACCATACAACATCAAATTAAATTATAGTTCAGGATTTAGTAACAAAGAAAAATACCAAGGAAAATATGATGATGACAAAACAGATGTAGATTATAGAGTTTTCTTATACGAAACTATATCGAATGCACTAGAGAATGCACTAGAGAATGCACTAGAGAATGCACACTTCTTTTATTGGTGTGATGAGAGATATATCGGGATGATACAGAGTATTTACAACGATTTAATGATCACAAACAGGAGAGTTTGTATGTGGATAAAAAACAACCAGAATCCAACACCTCAAGTCGCTTTCAATAAAGTATACGAACCTTGTGTTTACGGAACAAAAGGAAATCCTTATTTAAACGGAAATTATAAAGCGTTTCACGAGGTACTGAATAAGGAGATAGGAAACGGTAACCAAATGCACGATGACTTATTAGATTTATTTAATATATGGGCAGTCTCACGTGAAACAACTACAGATTATGAACATCCAACGCAAAAACCAGTAACATTACACGAAAAGCCGCTAAAGAGATGTACTGCACCGGGGAATATAGTTTTAGATCTATTTGGAGGATCTGGGAGTACTTTAATGGCTTGTGAACAGTTAAATAGGAAAGCTAGATTGGTCGAAATAGATCCTATTTTTTGTCAGGTGATTATAAATAGGTGGGAGAAATTAACAGGTGAAAAGGCAATTAAATTATAAAATTATGGAGAAAAAAATTAAAACAATACAAAAGGATGGAGAAGAACCAACACCAATAGAAATATTGGAACAATCAATAATTGAAATAGCAAAGGCGATGAAGAAATTTCAACAAAGCAGGGTAAAACAAAGTACAATAGTTATGTTGATACAAGGAAGTTCACATATGTCAAAAAGAGACATAGAAATAGTATTGAATAATCTTATGCAATTGGAGGAGATATTTTTAAAGAAAAAGATATGAAAAATAAATGGGTAACAATATACCGCGGTTGGATAAGAGGATATATTTTATGTAGAATAGGATTACATAAATGGAAATACAGTACATTTAGATTCGGGAGAACATGTGAAAAGTGTGGAAGACGTCAGGAAATGGTTAAATAGTTCTTTAAAATTAAATAGTGAACTGTACTTGGTAGGTATAAGTCCCACCCTACTTGTATATCAGAGGAGTAAGGAGAATTATCTGGTAATAGTAATTTTCGGGGAATAACCTTTCCACGTAAGCAAACCCTTGTGTGAAAAGAACGAGATATACACCTATCAAACACAGTTCATTATATTTACTAGTAGAGTTGGGGCAGAAAAACATCCAGCGTGGGAAGTGATTAAACTCTCGCAAGAAGATATAGCTATAGGAAGCACCTAGGCGATTATTTCGGATGGCGACTGAATAAGATGATCTAAATAAGTCGCCGCCCCTACCCTGCTCATAAAGCAGGAGCTCGGTCAGAGCTTTTTTTACGGAGAAAGACTTTACAAATCTTTCTCAAACATATGGGGAGTTTTCACGGACCTCCCCATAGATGGCTAATAGTTCAATGGTAATATTCATGGTAGTGATAAGGGAGCATTTTAACCCCTCCACCTAAGGAAAATAAGCGCCGAATGAATAAGAACATACATTTTATAGCTAACTGCTATAATGTAAGACTGGTGGTTCGAATCCGCCAAAGCCTTATGGGAATAGAAAATAGACAATTGATATATAAAATAAAAACCTCAGTAAACACTGGGGTTAATCAAAACATAGGAAATCCGAGTGAATCCGATAAAAAAGAACAAGAAAGGACTAGAATAAAAAAAGAGTTATTTATCTCGTTTTATAAGAAATTACTAGGTTCTATTGACGCCACCGCAGAAATGGCAGGAATAAATAACGATACATATTACGATTGGATGAAGAAAGACCCTATTTTTAATAGAAGAATAAGAGAATGTGTAAACGACAAATTAAATAAGGTAGAACAACAGATGAACAAGAAAATACTTGAGGGAGATAGTACAATGATAAGATACTTTTTAGATAGAAAACACCCTGGCTATATGCCAAAAATAAAGGTCGTTGCTCCACTCGCAGGTGAAAAATCAATAGAAGATTTAATAGTCGAGGGAGAATGGAGAGACACTAACGAAGTATATGACAATGAAGAAACAATTGAACAACAGAACGATAATAGAGAAGCACTTCAAAATAAGGAACAAAAGGGGGAGAATGGTTCCGTTTGTATTGAATCGGGTGCAGCTATATTATTGGATGAAAAGAACGAGGAGAAATCTGGTGCTCAAGTTTAGACAAGGAGGACTAAGTAAGATTATCGACGCGGACCAGACCGTAGACTGCTTAAGGAAGCCAACCAATGCAGTTATCATATCTCACGAAAAGGAATCAACTAAGAGGCTTTTTGCTAGTGTAAGAGCGTTTGCAGACAATATGGACCCTAAGCCGACAATCTCAATAAGCTCAAAGACAGAGATAGGATTTCCAAGAACGAATAGTTCGTACTGGATAGGAACGGCAGGATCTAAAGCTTTTGGTAGAGGAGATACAATTGACCGCGCTCATTTATCGGAGGCAGCGTTTTATTCAGAACTGGAGAGAATACTAGGAGGAATTGAAGACGCCTGTGAGTTTGGGCAGATAGACGTAGAAACAACTCCTAACGGAAGAAATGAATTTTATGATAGGTGGCAGAAAGCAAAGGCAGGATTATCTTCATATACTCCTATTTTTATACCTTGGTTTATGAACGATGAATTTGACGTTAACAAATTTACAGAAAAAGAAAGGAATGGGTTATCGGTAAGCGTTCAAGAAATGATAAAGATACCGGATAATGAGTTTATGAATAATTTAACGGAAGAAGAAGCTAAGATATTAGACAGAGCAAAAAGAGAATGGGATGTTACGCTTACACCTGGAATGTTAAAGTGGAGACGATACAAGATATGGGATAAGGGACAGAACTTCTATCAAGAATACCCGGAGGATGATGTCAGTTGTTTCTTACAGTCTGGTAGAACTGTATTCTCGGGAATAGTTCTAGATACAAGTAGAAAGATAGCATTAAATGATTTTGATAATTGGTGTGTTAGGAACAAATGGAATGAAGAAAAGAAAACAAGTTTTAAATTAAAAAGATTATTTGCGGCTATTGACTGCGCGGAGGGTAAAGAGGGTGGAGACAATCATTGCTTTTCTGTAATAGATTCAAATATGGAGACAGGAAAGTCGGCAGTAATATTTGAGATAACTTCAACAGACCCGATAAATGTATTCTGGGATAAGGTGGCTAAGATATGCAAGACTTTTAATATTACGCTTTATATAGAAAAAAATGGACTAGGAGTGGCACACATAGAAAAAGCTAAATTACTTGGAGTTAGATACAAGGAATGGAATACTGGAGCAAATAGGGATGTAATGGTATCTCAACTTGAGGAGGCGTATAGAAAAGTAGACTTGATAGAATCATACCCAGAGGCACAAGACGAACTTATAAATATAATTTATAACGACAATAACAAAGCAGAAGCGCCTAAAGGAAAACACGACGACAGAATGATGTCTAGAGCAATGGCTTGGCAGGCAAGAAAGGTACCGCTCGCGGGCGTGAGTTATGTAGACCTTGACTAAATTGTAATCATCACTTGTTGCTTTATTTTAAAGTGCTATAATTATTTTAATAAAAGTTTATAACTAATTAAAATAAACATGGGAATATTCAAAACTATTTTTGGAAAGAAAAAAGACTACGGAGAAACTACTGTAAGTGGTGGACTAGAATTACTTTCAAAACTATTAGCACCAGAACTATCTAAAACTGGAATGCTAGAAACATACAGAAAATCTTTGTATGTTTTTGCGTGTATCAGTAAGATAGCGACTAAGACCGCAAGTATAGAATTGCAGATGTTTAAAGTTCTTAATTCTAAAGGAGATCAGAAAGAAATATATAGTCATCCATTACTTGACTTGTTATACAAACCGAATCCTTTTCAAACAAAGGCAGAATTTTTTGAGACAACTGTAATCAACTTAAAATGTACAGGAGACGCTTTCTGGTTCAAAGTAAGAAACAAGGGAGGAAAGATTATTGAACTTTGGAATTTGAGACCAGATATGATGTCAATAATAACTGATCCAGTTAATTTTATTGCAGGATATAAATTTGCAAAATCAGACGGAACAGAAGTAATTCTAAGAACAGAAGATGTTATACATTTTAAATATCCAGATCCACTTTCAATGTATATGGGAATGGGGCCACTTCATCCAACAGCAAGTAGAGTTCAAACAGAACAATATGCAACAGATTTTCAAAAGAATTTTTTCTTAAATAGTGCAAGACCAGACGCAGTTATAAAGAACAAGGAAAGTCAATTAACCAAGGAACAAAAAGATGATATTAGGGATGGTTGGGGAAAGAGAAATCAAGGAGTAAAAAATAGTTCAAAGATAGCGATACTTGACGGAGGACTTGAATATCAACTTATATCCATATCTCAAAAAGAGATGGATTATATAGAATCTCTTAAATTTACAAGAGACGATATTCTTGTAGCACTTCAAGTTCCTAAGCCTTTACTTTCAATAGTTGATGACGTAAATAGAGCAAACTCTGAAACCGCTATGCAGATATTCCTTGCTGAAACAATTAAGCCAGAAATATCTAGACTTGTTGAAAAGATAAATGAGGAAATGACATATCAAGATTTCGGAGACGAGTTTATATTGGGATATGTAGATCCTGCACCTGCAAACAGAGAACAGCAATTAAAAGAATACAGCGAGGGAATTACAAATAATTATTTACTAATCAACGAGGTAAGAGAAAGAGAGGGATTACCACCACTTAGAGGAGGTTGGAGTTTCTATATGCCGATAATGAATACTCCAATGGGAGGATTAAGTTCACAGGACCAGAAATCGTTATTCAAAAGAGTAATGGATAACAGCGATGACAACGAGGAAATTGTAAACAAATACAAAAAGGCAATTAAAGCAGTACCTTATAATTTTAGAGGTAGATCAATGTTCAAAATGAAACTTGAAATGTTTGAAGAACTAGAAAAAGAAGTTAAGTCAAAACTCAGTAAAAAAGTAAAGAAGTCTGAAAAGAAAAAAGAAAAGAGATCGATGTTAACAACACCGGAATCAAAGAAAGCATATGCAGATTTAGTTAATAAATCCATAGATACTAAATCAAATAAACTAAAAGATTCGGTTGATACATATTTTATAGAACAGAAAGAAAGAGTGCTTGAAAAAATTAAAGGTGAAAAGGCAGACAAAATAAATATAAAAGTTTCAAACATATTTGATAAAGCAAAGGAAGAAAAACTCGCTGTAAGTTTTATAACACCTTACATGGAGGAGTTTCTAAAAGACGCAGGAATAGACGCAATGGATATGATCGCACCGCAAGAAGATTTTACAGATACAAAAAAGACAAAGAAAATTTTAGCTAAGAGAGCTAGTTTCTTTGCAGAAACAATCAATAGAACAACATACGACGCACTATCAACAACATTGTCAGAGGGAATTTCAGCAGGTGAGGGAATAGCAGAATTGACAACAAGAGTAGGAGAATTATTTGATGGATTTACAGTAGCTAGAAGTGAGTTAATTGCTCGTACCGAGGCGACGGCTGCGAACAATGAGGGGTTACTAGAGGCATTTAGACAATCTGGTGTAACAACAGGTAAAGAGTGGATAAATTCAGGAGACGCAAGGGTTAGAGACGAACACGAAGATATGCCAGTAGGAGTTGGCGGCGAGATAGTACCATTAGACGAAAAGTTTTCTAACGGTCTTATGTATCCATCAGAACCAAATTGCAGATGTGTTATCGCACCTGCTTTCTTGGAATAATTGTTGACAATAATTTTTAATGCTATAATAATTTTATGAATAAGAAACTATTAAGTTCAAATAAGGAAAAGAAAAATATTTATTTCAAAGTCAAATCGGTTGACCAAGAAAATCATATAGTTGAGGGTGTGTTCTCAACTGGAGTTGAAGACAGACAGGGAGAGAAAGTAATACAAAGTGGTTGGAAAACAGATAACTATAAATTAAATCCAGTTGTATTATGGGCGCACCAACACGATACGTTCCCTATAGCAAAAATGGTAGAGATAGGAACAGACAGCGAGGGAAATCTTGCAGGTAAAATGCAATTTGCAGTCAATGAATATGAATTTGCAGCAACAGCTTTCGCTCTTATGGTAGGAGGATACTTAAACGCATTTTCAGCAGGATTTATAAATAACAAATATCAGATAGATGAAGCAAACAACGTAGTAATGCTTATAGAGAACGAACTACTTGAAGTTTCAGTTGTTCCAGTACCGGCAAATCAATTAGCTTTAGCAAAGAGCAAGGGAATAAACATAAAAGATTTAGACGAAAAGAAAGTAGAAACTAAATCTCCAATGTGCAGAATGGACGATGAAACAAAAAATCAATGCGTATCAAGAAAGATTCCAGAGATAATGGCAGATGATCCGTCAATAACACAAGAACAGGCAATTGCGATGGCAGAAAGCATGTGTGATAAAGCATGCTCGGAAAAAGCTGTAGAGGCTATTTCCAAATCAAATAATGAAACCATACGTAAGGCGATAGAGACACTAAACGAGGTCTTGAAAGCCAATACGGAAACCGATAACCAAGTTGGTTCAAAGGTCGAACACGCCGCACAAGCGGTCGGACAAAAAAAAGTCTCGATTAAATTACTTAACAAAGCCGTAAGGGAATTGTTAGGTTTGAAGAAAACACTTTAATAGTTTAATAAAAAATTAAGATGAACATAAAAGAAATACTAGCAAAAAATCCATCTGATTTGACAGTTGCAGAAGTTGCTTTCATAAAAGGAAACGTTTCTGAATTGACAGCAGAGGATAAGACTAAATTCGCAGACGCCCTTAGCGAAAAAGAAATGGACGTAGAAGCTCTAAAAGCTTTGGTTGGAAAGACAGTTACAGAAGCTATCTCTGGAAAAGTGAACGGAATGGCAGACGAAATTGTCGGTAAGTTTATGAAAGGAGTAAAAGAACAGAGAGCGCAGGCCATAGATGTAGTAACAGAAAAGAAAGAAGTAAAAGGAAAAGAAACAAGAGAGTTTATGAGAGCTTTGCTTTCAAATGATTTTGAAACTCTAAAGGCGATAAGTGCAAGACAAAAGTCAATGTCAGACTCATCAACAGATGATGTCAAGGCAGGTCTTTTGATTCCTACAGAACTTATGGCAGAGGTATTGAGAATTTCAGAAAAACAATACGGTTTAGCAAGACGAGAAATGCTTTATTTGCCTTTCTCTGGCCCTGGAAACTCAAGAACAATTCCAACACTTGGAACATCAGTAACAGTTAAGTGGACAGGTGAAAAGGAAAAGAAACAAGGAACAGCTCCTTCATTTAGCGTTATCACACAGACTCTAAAGAAATTAGCAGCTATCGTTCCGATGACAGAAGAAATATTGGAAGATTCAGCAATTGACATCGTTCAACTTCTCGGTCAATTATTCGCAGAAGCTGTTTCAAAGGAAGAAGATATTCAGTTCTTCGCAGGAACAGGTACACCATGGACAGGTATCTTGAATAACGCAAATGTAAACCTCGTAACACAGGCATCAGGAGACGTTAATCAACTTACGGCAGATGATTTGCTCGATATGATCGACGCAACTCCAACTGGAGCATTAACAGGTGCAAAGTTCTATATGCACAGATCAATATTGTCAATAATCAGAAAACTTAAGGGATCTGATGGACAGTACATTTACCAGAACCCAGGACAAGGACTTCCTGCAACTATCTGGAACTATCCAGTAGAAACATCAGACGCTTTCCCTGCAGTAGGAGATGTTACAACAGGAGATCAATACATTTTGTTCGGTAACCTAAAGCAAGGTGCAGTATTTGGCGATAAGCAACAGCTTAGAGTTAAAATGCTAGATCAAGCAACAGTAACAGACGAAGACGGTTCAACAGTTATCAATCTTGCAGAACAAGATATGATTGCTCTAAGAGTCGTTGAAAGAGTTGGTTATGTAGTTGCATTGCCAAAAGCAATGACAGTTCTTGAAGCTCAGGCACACGAATCTTAAATTTAAGGTAGGGGTCTGATAGTGGGTCTCCGAAAGGGGACCTGCAAATCAGATCCTTACCAGAGTCGATTTTATAAAAAATAATTAAAAACTATTATGGCAGCAGCAACAGTTGAAATAGATGAAGTGAATGGTGCGGTGCATATCACAGGAAACGCATCAGGAACAACAGCGGGTAAACTAGTCTATGCAACAGGAGGTTTTACCGCAGCAGTGGACGTTGGAGATGAAGTCTACAACAGTACAGATGACACTTATGCTTACGTCACTGCAAAGGACAGTGATACACAGCTATCACTTTCAGCAGATATTATGGCATCGGGCGAGACTTTCGTTATTTCAGGTGAGGCAACTCACAACATTACGAACTCAAATATGGGTTCAACAGACGCAGTTAACTTGGATCCAGTAGCATATCCTATAGTTCCAAACTCAAATACTTATGAGAAATATCAGAAAATTCACGTTACAGCAATTGGAACATCTTCAAAGATTGATAATTTAAAGATTTGGAGAACTGGAGCATTAGGAATAGGAGGAACACATACTCACGTTACAAACGCAAGATTAACTTCGTATGCGAGAAAACCATACGTAGCACCAGTCGCAACAGCTTCAACACCGGCGACACAAGCAATGCCTTCATCAGTCCCTGCAACAGCAAACTTAGGTATTGATGGATCGTTGGCAGGTTCAATTTTAGCGGCAGGATTTGACGCTACAAAAGCATATTCTGACTTCTTAGTTCATCAGATACAAGTAGATTCATCTGCAACAGCAGGTTCAACTTCTACGATGAATTATCAGTACGACGAAACAGCTTAATATGGCTAAATGCGGACAATGTGGTTTTTCTGGCGGAGGGTACGAATACTTGAAGCATAAATGCAAGACAGGATTCAAACCAACGCAAGTAGAACACCAAAATGCACTTACAAATGGACGGTTCTCAAAAGTATCGGAGGCCGCATTGAAAAGGGGTGCAGATAGGAAAAAGGAAGAATAATTTAATAGGTCAATACAATGACTCGCTCGGGCAATACAATGCAAAATTCCCCGGCGAAAGTCAGGGGAATTTTAATTAAATAAACATGGAATATAAATACGTAGATGAAAAAGGAATAGAAATAAAAGCAGAACTTGAGAAGTGGATATGGGGTGTTGTCTATAAAGACGGCACAGAATTAAAACAATTCGGAGATGACGGTTTATTCCACAGATTCGCTGAAATAAAACAGGAAGATGTAGTAATGTTTTCAATGTATAAACCAGATGACGCAGATTTAAAGAAAAGGATTGACATAGAAGTCAAGGACGGTATGAAGTTGTTTCATTTTTACAGAAACATAGTTTTAGATTATATGTCTGAAAATAAGAGGAAGATAAAAATATATGTATTCGGTTGGAAGAATGAAAAAGGATTAAGTTACAACTACATACTCCCAGACGACAGAATAGTAATGAGTAATGAGGACATCGATGTTAGTAAATATAATATATAAATGGCTTTAACAGATAACTTAGTTTCATATTGGAAATTAGACGAAAGTAGCGGAAACGCCTCTGATTCTGTTGGTAGTAATACACTTACAAACAGTAATGCTACTTATTCAACTGGAAAAATAAACAATGGCGCCGTCTTTGATGCAGCAACAGATTATCTACAAATAGCTGACGCTTCTCAATCAGGACTCGATTTAACAAGTGATTTTACATTACAATGTTGGTGGAAACCAGCAAATGATAGTAATGGAACTTATGGATTTTTTAATAAGTTCGGCGCGGCTGGTTCAAGGGGATATAGAATGTATTTTGAAAGGATTGCTGGAGTTCAATATCTATACTGTGATATTTCCTCAAACGGAACACTTATAGATGCATACACAAAAACCCCATCGTTTTCAAGTGGTAACTGGTATCATATTGTGTTTACCTGGACTGCAGCAACAAGTAAGGGTAATTTTTATATCAACGCTTCGGCGCTCGGGGAACTTACTGGTTCTGCAACAGCGGTTTATAATAATACAGAGGCTTTTAGTCTAGGAACAGATAGAATATTGAGTTCATCTTGTATTGGGGTATTAGACGAGTGTGCTGTCTGGTCAAGAGTTTTAACATCAACTGAAGTATTGGTTCTTAGAAATGGTGGATATGCTCTTCAATATCCTTTTACTGGAAATAGGTATATCGATTTCGTTAATGCAATCGCTAAAGTTGATTCTGCTGGAGCTGTGTCAAGTTTAAACGCAGCGTTTAATGCAAGTGTTGGAGAATATAATACTCTTATAGCACAGATACGCGTTACAAATGCGTCAGATGTTTTAACTGGAGTTACTTTCAATGGTGATGCGATGACTTTTGTTAATAAAGTTCAATCTGCTGATGGTTGGTGGATGTATAAA
>Ga0247841_10007342_pt1 | contig 16432 bp, 23 predicted proteins | sample LaCruzMarch2015__2_FD_192410 | JGI IMG/M metagenome (GOLD analysis project Ga0247841, IMG submission 192410) | Freshwater microbial communities from meromictic Lake La Cruz, Castile-La Mancha, Spain - LaCruzMarch2015_18m | ecosystem: Environmental > Aquatic > Freshwater > Lake | place: Spain... | reverse complement strand
CTAAATGTCCGGCTCCCAGGACCCCAATTTTTATCATCTGATCAGAATTTTGTGCAAAAGTAATTTTTTTGGCGTTAAAACATCATCCATTTATCCTCCCATCTTATTCGCGGATTTATTATTTTCGCTGCCGCAAACAAATCACTAAAATCAATTTCCTGAGTTGACCATTTACCTGGATTCATATCGTCATAAAGGTTTAAGAAAAAAGCTGGTTGATGCCATCCATGAAAAAGGCATCACCGACGGGAAAGTGCTTGAAGCAATCAATCGGGTTCCCAGGCATCTTTTCATGGATTCTTCTTTCCTGGAATTTGCTTACCAGGATAATGCCTTTCCGATCGGATCAGGACAAACCATATCTCAACCTTACACTGTGGCTTACCAGACGCAATTGCTCCAGGTTTTGCCCGGTGATAAGATTCTTGAAATAGGTACCGGTTCAGGATACCAAAGTTGTATCCTGCTCGAAATGGGCGCAAAAGTTTATACAATCGAGCGGCAGAAAAAGCTGTTTGAAAAAACCAGGTCTTTCCTTCCAGCAATAGGTTATAACCCCAAGATGTTTTATGGGGATGGATATAAAGGCTTGCCGGCTTATGCACCTTTCGATAAGATCATCATCACTGCTGCTGCTCCGGAAATTCCACAGGAACTTATCAACCAGATGAAAAACGGCGGTATACTTGTGATCCCGGTTGGCCCGATGGAAGTTCAAACCATGGTAACCATTCATAAAATCAGTCCAAACGAATTAATCCGGACGGGGCATGATCATTTCCGGTTTGTTCCCATGCTTGGGAATAAAGCAAAAGACTGATTGGGTAATGCAATTTTGAATTTTAAATTTTGAATTTTTTGCTATCTTTGCACCCCGAAATACTACTACTTGTATATAAATCGTTTAAATCCAATTAATAACTTATAAATTAATAAAAATGAAAAGAATATTATTTTTTTTAGGAGCTATTATGCTTGCTTCTGTTACTCTGCTAACATCATGTACTGAAGACGACCCGGTAGATCTTCCGCCAACGATCAGTTTTTTAACTGCTGATACTTTAATTTCTGCCAACTCAACGGTTTATGTCAATGCGACTTTTTATGTTGGAATCAATGCTGTCGCAAATACTACTTCGGGGTCAAAAATCCAGTCTTTGAGGGTTGTCCGGATTTCCAACAACCAGGTGATTGGTGATCAAACCTTTCCATACGATGATGATAATCTCAGCGTGGTAATATCATTTGTAGCTTTACCAGAAACCGGAACTGAAAATATTGAATTTACGGTAACTGATAAGGATGGGCAGTCAGCGAAGAAAAATCTTCAGATTACTACTCAAGTTGTTTCCGGTGGCGAAATTGACAGCTGGCAGCAGAAAATTCTTGGGTCGTGGAGTAATACTACTATTGGCAGTTCTTTTGGTTCTAGCAATGGAAATGTGTATAAGCTGAATGAAGCCTTTGCCAACCAGGCTTTGATCGATTTCATATACTGGTGGGGAGAAACAACGGATGCTACAATAGGCGCACCAAATGACGGAAACGCTGCACTTGTTTTCAATACGGGAGACTATAAGCTGAATAACTGGACAATAAAAAATGCTACGAAATTCAAAACTACTACAGTAAACTCTGCCGCTTTTGATGCTATGACCGATGCTGGCGATATCATCGACATTGCTACTGGTGCTGACCAGACACGTATTGGTGAACTTAGCTTGGACCAGGTCATTGCTTTTGTCACAGTTAGCGGAAAACACGGACTTATCAGGGTAAAGAATATTGTCATAAACTCTAACGGATCGATCACTATAGATGTAAAGGTTCAAAAATAGAAAATTTCATTTTTTGAAATTATGACCGGTCAGATGGATTCCAACCATCTGACCGGTTTTTTTCTTCTCTAACCTGAAGAGGTCGCTAATTTTCGTTAATTTTTTGTTAATTGATCAGGCAGAGGCTACCACATTGCTCAAAATTGGTAATTTTGAATCATTATGGAGATGAATGAGATATTGGATAAACTGCCGCGCCACCTGATGCAACTTGTGATCGATCAGCCTTATAATGGTTATACGGCACAGGATCACGCCGTCTGGCGTTATGTCATGCGCCAGAATGTACGCTATCTCAGCAGGGTTGCACACGGTTCTTATCTCGAAGGATTAAAACAAACCGGTATTTCCATTGACAGGATACCTCACATGTATGGGATGAACCGGATTTTAAAAGAGATCGGATGGGCTGCCGTTGCTGTCGACGGGTTCATCCCCCCGGCAGCCTTTATGGAGTTTCAGGCATACCATGTGCTGGTTATCGCTGCTGACATCCGTCTGATTGACCAGATAGAATACACGCCTGCCCCGGATATTATTCACGAGGCTGCCGGCCATGCTCCTATTATTGCCGATCCCGTGTATGCAGAATACCTCAGGCTTTTTGGCTGGATCGGATCGCGCGCCTTTTCATCCGGAAGGGACTATGAAATCTATGAAGCCGTGAGGCATCTTTCTATTTTGAAAGCCGATCCCTATACCCCGGCAGAAGCTATATTCCAGGCAGAAAAAGAGCTTGCCGAAGCCGAAGCCATCCAGGAAGCGCCTTCAGAAATGGCCCAGATCAGGAACCTGCATTGGTGGACCGTTGAATATGGATTGACCGGCGACCTGAAAAACCCGAAGATATACGGTGCAGGCCTGCTTTCCTCTTTAGGCGAAAGCTATTCTTCACTTCAGCCTGAAGTTAAAAAGTTGCCTTACACGCTTGACGCCGTTAAATACAACTTTGACATCACCACCCGACAGCCTCAGCTTTTTGTCACACCTGATTTTCAGCATCTTACTCATGTTTTAAATGAATACGCCGATACCATGGCTTTACGCACCGGTGGCGTTGATGGCATAATCAAAGCCATCGAATCAGGATATACCGGCACCTGTGTTTATAGTTCCGGGTTGCAGGTTTCAGGAACTTTCCAGGAATTAATTATCCATCGGGAGTCGCCAATATATATAAAGACAGAAGGCCCTACTCAGCTATGTTTTAGCGATAAACAATTACCGGGCCAGGGGAAAGAATATCACAGCCACGGTTTCAGTTCCCCGGTGGGAAGGCTGAAGAATTCATCCTCTCCATTGGAATCGTTTACAGACGGTGACCTGGGTGCAATAGGAATTAAAACCGGCAACATTGTATTGCTGGAATTTGAATCGGGAGTCAAGGTAGAAGGCCGGTTGGATCATTTGCTCAGAAAGGAAGGGAAAATACTTATCCTGTCTTTTTCATCATGCCAGGTCACTTTCAGGGACCGATTGCTTTTTAATCCAGCATGGGGAACTTATGATATGGCTGTTGGTGAAAAGATCGTCTCAGCGTTTTCAGGTCCTGCCGACCCGATTGCTTTCGAACTGGAATATGCTGTTCCGAAAGAAAAAACGCATAAGATCATTCATTCCGTTAAAGCTCAGCGGCTTCACCACTTGTACCAAACCGTAAGAGACCACCGCGAGAAGGAGATGGTGAATCCGGAGCTTGCCTGTATCTGGAGAGAGCTACAACAAGATTACCCCGATGACTGGCTTCTTCCGATGGAATTACTCGAACTGACACGAGGAAAAAAGGAATATGATTCTTTGATTGATGAGATCAGGAATTTTCTCCTGAATTTAAAAAGTTCTAATCCTGCACTAAATCAGTTAATTGAAAACGGAATGCTGGAATGAATTCAGGTTTAAGGTTTAAGTGTTGAGGTTTTAGTTTGGGGATATTTTATAAGTTTAAGATTAGTTGACGACTAACTTTTTGTTTGATGCTGTCAGGTTTGATTGGCAACTGACCGGTCAGCGTTCGAAGAAGGAGAACCTGACAGTGTCGGAAACCTGAAAGCGTCAGATATTATTATCGGTATACGTAACTTAATGTAAAAAGAGGGCACTCGACTAATGAGACGCCCTCTTTCTACAAGTCTTGCGTTCCCTTATTTTTGTCCCTTTTTAACAACATTGATCACCATTACCTGGTCAGTCCCGATAAAAGTCGTTCCATCAGTTTTAGTTCCTTCGAGGGTAAAATCATTGTAATCGCCTATTTCCAGAGGTAATCCAATAATCTCTTCCATGAGGAACTTAGCCACAAAATTCCCGCAGTCATCTGCTTTCCAGTGGTCAATTTCAATTCCATTTATAGACACCGTTTCTGCGACGACCAGCGAATAAGCGATTTCAGTATGAACTGTCACCACCTGGCCATTGTTCTGAAGATTCAGTGTACTGGGTGAAACCTGAATATCGATAACCTCCTGAGAAAAAGTAAACAAAGGCATCGAAAAAAGGAAACCTGCAATAAGCATAACCATGCTTGTTTTAAGCAATAATGTTTTTTTCATACTAAACTCCTCATTTTAATTAAATTAGTTAAAAACAGTATTTTACCGAAATAGTGGCCTTTTTTTCTTAATACGCAGATTAGGCTTATTTCTTTCATAAATCGAAAAAAATGTTTGCTATTTTTTCCACTGTTAATCTTTTTTTACCTAATGCAATTGAAAATATGAAGATAATTTTACTTGAAAGAAAACATCTTAATTTGCGTATTAAAAATAATATCAGTGGATTATTTGTAATTATGAGTTAATATTGTCAGATAACGCTGCTAACATCTATGATTATCACCCTGGAAAGCTGTAAAGATATTCCTGATAATGAATTAGTGAGGCTTTCACTTGAAAACCTCGATTACTTCTCTTGCCTTTACCAGCGGTATGAACCTGAAATAATCCGTTATATACAGCGGATTTCAGGTATTGATCCTGATGAATCACAGGATATCCTCCAGGAATCATTCATTAAAATATGGCGTAATCTGAATGAATACGATGCAAGTCTTAAACTTTCCAGCTGGATTTACCGGGTCGTTCATAATGAAACCATATCCTATATAAGAAAAAAGAAGTCATACGGCAAAGATAATACAAGTAATATAGAGCTATTTAAGAATATAATTATGGAGGAGCCTGAATCATTTGAGGCATATGAAGACAAAATAAACAATACGCTGGGGATTATTGATCATATTCCTTTCAAATTTAAAGAAGTCCTGGTCCTTAAATTTTTAGAAAAAAAAAGTTATGAGGAAATTTCGGACATCCTGAGAATCCCTAAAGGTACAGTTGCAATCCGGATTAACCGGGCAAAAAAGTTATTCAGGGAAATGACCGAAGGAATAATTAGTTAATGTGAATAAATAATTCTGCCATGGATAATGCTGAAAAAATAATTGAAATGATCAGGGAAAAAGAGATGAAACCTAAAGCCCGGTGGCGGTTCACAATTAAAGACTCCCTCTCGTGGGCGGCTTTCATTATCGCTGTGCTATTCGGTGCACTGGCATTTTCTGTTATCCTTTTTGCTATTCAGCAATCAGACTTCAGCCTGATTGCCCATTTGTCCCATTCAATTTTCGAATTGATGCTGGGCCTGATCCCGCTAATATGGATCATTTTCCTGGTAGTTTTCCTTGTCATTGCTATTTTCAGCATTAAAAACTCAAGAAAAGGATACAAATTCACTTCATTGTCATTGGCCGGATTTTGCACAGCCCTAAGTATCCTTCTCGGCACCTTGTTTTTCATTAGTGGCGGTGCCAGATGGCTGGAAAACACCTTCGCGACCAAAGTCAGACAGTACGAAAGCATCGAGGAGAAAAAGACAAAGGTTTGGACCATACCAGAAGACGGCTACCTTTCAGGAATCATCCTTTCCGTTGGCGATACTACTTTTAAAATGGAAGATTTCAATGGCAAATCATGGACTGTAGAATTCAGTGAAGCCGATATTGTTCCTTCAATAAGTATTGTTGATGGAGAAAAGATCAAAATGACAGGAAATATGACATCTGGCGACACCTTTAAGGCTGATAAAATCCTTCCCTGGGGCGGTTTTCAGCACAGGTACCATGGAGGCCGGGATAAATGAAAGAAATAACCTTTATCCGGTTTTCCGGAATTTGTTTTATGCTAAAAGTCATGCCAATTCTTAAATCCTCAGGTGTTCTGGTTTCGCAGGAATTCCAATATTTTCATTAAGGTATCCATTGAACTTTTTTGAAGGATCATAATTAATTCCCAATTTATCGAGTAATGATTCTACTGATACCTGGTGGAGTTGCATTCCTAAATCCCACGGATCCATTCCCAGCACAAGGCCGGCCATTTCTTCATAAGTCAGGACAGGTATTCCATACCCTTCATTTCCATAAGTTTTACCTGTCATTTCCGCAATTACATACTGCCAGCGATCCAAGAAAAAAGTGCAACCCGGACAGTTGGTCACGATAAAATCAGGTTTATAGGGTTCCATGGAATCAAACTTGATCTTCGAATTGGAGAGTGAATATCCCCGGTTTTCCTTGATAACGTAATTTCTGAAGCCAAAGCCGCAGCAATGGCGGCGTTCCGGGTAATCGATCAATTCCCCGCCCCAGGCATCCACCATCCCGGCAAGAACATAGGGATATTCTGCTCCGCCTATTCCTTTTTTGGGAAACATCTTTGCATAATGACATCCAATATGATCGACTACTTTTAATGGTTCACCAGTGTAATTGTTGATTAATTTGTACCTGGCTTTTTCCGCAATCTCATTCCTGTATTTATAGATAATGTCACTTGTATGTGCCATATTTTCAGGAAAGGAAAATTCCCGGCCGGTGGCTTCTTTCAGTTGTTGCCGCGATTGATCCAGGGCATCAGGAAAGTTTTCCCAGGTTTCAATCACTTCCGAATAAACACCAAAGGAGGTGACGCACGACGGAACAAAATTTTTATAACCTGCCTGGTTCATCAGGGAGAATTGGCGGGCGACAACAGCCCTGGTAGTTTCAAATGGAATAAGTGCTGAATGATAAGCAATCCCGGTACAAGTTGTCTGATGTGCATCATCGTAAATATCTTTATGAAGAATATCTTTCAGTATTTTGAGAAAGGCGATTTCAGAACCGGGAAAGAAATTTTGACGGATACAGCTGCGCGCAAAATAATAATGGTCTTCTGCAATATCTTTCTGATATTCTTTCCAAAGTCGCTGTTTACCTTCAACCTTCATATTTCATCAAATTTTCGGAATAGCATCTCCACTACTATATTTTTCAATATCGTCAAATCGCTTGATTGCTCCGGTGACTTCGAAAATCCTGTTTAATTCTTTCAAATCTTCGTCACTGATTTTTCGCAGCGTGCCGTTTCCATCGCCCTTGAAATTTGCACCAAGCCTTTTTAATATACTATCGGCATTATCTTTATACCATTGCCATACAGGACCTTGTTCGGGATGCCCATCCAGATCAATTTCATCCAAAAAAACACAATACCCATACCTGATCATATTTTCACCAATAATTCGCTTGACTACTAACTGTTGTCTCCCTTTTTCAGATTTAATAAAATACCCAAGCTCCTGAGAAAGGTTTCGCAGGGCCTGGACTATATAGCCAGGGGTATTATTCCGTGGGCAACGGGTTTTACAACTCAGGCATTCTCCACAATACCAGATGGTATCTGATTCCAATAAGGCCAATATTTCATCCTCATCGCCACGTTGAACCGTTTCTACAATAATTCTGGGATCGTAATTATAAAAGTGAGCAGCAGGACAGATGGCTGTGCAGATACCACAACTGATACATGCATTCAGCCCTTCCAGGAACCTGACATCCTTCCTTAATAATTCAACCAGGCTCATGATCTGCTTTTTTCTATAAAGATATGTTAAAAAGGCCGGTTATTTGTTAGTTATAATGGCTCCAGATCTATTATTGGAATACCAAAGGGCTTGAAACCCTCCATCATAGGAGGATTATTTACATTACGTTTTATTTTAGGCCGTGGCATGATTTTGCAAAATTAAAAATAATTATGAACATAAGTTCAAAATAATAGCTATTTTTGTATAAGATTTTAGGATATTAAACCGGAAACAAATTTTCATAGAAATTATCAAATTAACTAAAATTAAAAAAAATGCCAAAACTTGATGGAACAGGGCCGGAGGGAAAAGGTTCCGGTACCGGGAGAAAACTAGGAAAATGCAATAATGCTACTGATGAAGAGAAATTAAAAAAACTTGGAAAAGGGATGGGCAAAAAACGCCATTCCGGCGGAGATGAAGGTAAAGGAAAACGCTTGAAAAGCGGTTTAAAATAGTATTAACATTTTTAAAAAGGAGGGCATTATGCCAGGATTTAATCAAACAGGCCCGATGGGACAAGGCCCCATGACGGGGCGCAGAATGGGGCGTTGCACCAATTTTGGTGCAAATCTGAAGAATCAAAATACTTTTGAAAACAAAAACCCAGACAAAGGCATCAGTGAGAACCAACCCGGAAGTGAATTTGATTATGGCAGGGGACAATGTTTTGGTTTTGGACGCGGCCGAGGTGGAGTTGGCCGTGGTATGGGACGACAAAACCGGTTCAGAGGGGGAAATTAATTAGCAATTTTATAAGCAAGGTGCGGGATTACAGACGCAAAATAATTATTGACTAAACTAAATAATAAGAGAAGGTAAATGAAATGAAAAAAATCATTGCAATTCCCATTGATGGGAAAGTTTTATCAGAGCATTTTGGCCATTGTCAGGCATTTGCCTATGTTGATGTTGACAACAACCGTATAACCAACATAACCATAAAGGATCCACCAGAACATCAGCCCGGAACTTATCCTCGTTGGGTTGCCGCCAATGGAGCAACCGATGTTATTGCAGGAGGTATGGGCCCAATGGCTGTAAATCTCTTTAACGAGGCAGGGGTTAACGTCTTCGTAGGTGCCCCGGTAGATAGCCCTACTAATTTGGTAAACAATTTTCTGGCCGGCAAGCTAATCCTCAATGCCAACTACTGCGACCATCACGGTGAAGGGGATCACCATGGACATAACCACCGGCACTGAAGGGCGAATCATTACACTGGATTACTAATTTATACGACATAAGACAATATGCAAAGGTTATTATGAAGACTATGGAAAGAATTAAAATTGGCATTATTATTTGTGACAGATACCATACCTGTGCCGGCGGCAAGTGTTTTAGGTCAATTCAAAACCGTGAAGGAGCCTTTGCCATTTACAAAGATAAAGAGGTAGAGGTGGCAGCCTTTACTACCTGTGGCGGTTGTCCGGGTGGTAATATCGAATACGCACCCGAAGAGATGAAAAAGAATGGCGTAACACATATTCATTTTGCTACTGGTTTTTTGGTTGGATATCCGCCTTGTCCCTATATGGAGCACTTTGAAAAATTTATCACTGAGAAATATGGGATGAAGGTCATATTCGGAACTCATCCTATACCTCAAAAATACTATATTACACATAAACATCTGAACACCTGGGATACATCCTTTTTGCATGAAGCCATTCAGCAGACTTTAACCGATGAAAAGTGCAGGCTGATTTATGACTAATGGCAAACCTTTAAAAATTGCTATTGCCAGTGGAAAGGGAGGGACAGGTAAAACTTTGCTTTCTACTAATCTGGCTGCATTTTTGAGTCGAAAGCAAAAAGCGTTGCTCGTCGATCTGGACGTTGAAGAGCCTGATGATTTTCTTTTTATTCATGGAATAACAGAAAATAAAACGGATCAATATAAAATGATTCCAGAATGGGTTGAAAGCAAATGTATACCCTGCGATGTATGCAGCAATACGTGCAAGTTTCATGCAGTAATTCGGCTTGGAACATTTATTGCCGTTTTTAAAGAGCTTTGTCATAGTTGTTACGCATGTTCTGAGCTTTGCCCTGCTGGGGCTTTGCCGATGATAGAGCATAAAATCGGAGAAATTAAAACCATTACTTCCGGGAATCTGATATTTATAGAAAGCAGGTTAGAAATTGGCGAAGAGCAAGCTGTTCCATTAATCCATCAAACACACGAACTGGTTGACAAAAACTTCAATGACATTCAAATACAGTTATTTGATTGCCCCCCGGGAACCTCCTGTCCGTTGGTGGCAGCCACTAAAAACGTTGATTTTGTTATGCTTGTTACCGAACCCACTCCATTTGGCCTGAATGATCTCAGATTGACTGTGGAAACTATGCGAAGACTGAAAAAACCAATGGGTGTGGTTATTAATCGTTCTGATATTGGCAACAATGAAGTGGAAAAATACTGCGAGCAAGAACAAATTCCAATTTTGGCTCATATCCCTTATGACAGACAAATAGCTGAAAATTATTCGAAAGGAGAACTTGTTTATGATAAAATTGGGCACATAACACATTCATTTCTTCAAATATTAGCTTTTATTCAGAATATAAATAAAGCATGAACGAAATCGTAATTCTATCGGGTAAAGGAGGTACGGGAAAAACTTCAATCACTGCAGCACTGGCTGTCATGGCTGGTAAAGATGCAGTGACTGCCGATTGCGATGTCGATGCTGCTGATCTGTACCTTTTACTAAAACCTGATTTTAGCAAAACTATTGAATTTTATAGCGGTGAGCTTGCCGTTATTAATCAGGATTTGTGCACCCGTTGCAATAAATGTGCAGATGTTTGCCGGTTTAAAGCAATTACTTATGTTGTAAATCATTACCAAATCAGCACCCTTGATTGTGAACGATGCGGTTACTGCGAAAAAATTTGTCCCACCCGTGCCATTACCATGCAGGAAAGAAAGTCGGGGAATGTTTATATCTCGAAAACAAAGTTCGGGAGCATCATGGTTCATGCCATGCTGGATGTCGGTGCGGCAAATTCAGGAAAGCTGGTCGCTAAAGTTAAAAACGAAGCTAAACAGATTGCCACAAGTAAAAAAAAGCATTTTATCCTTATAGATGGTTCACCTGGTATTGGTTGCCCGGTGGTTTCATCGCTATCAGGGGCCAATTATGTAGTACTGGTTACGGAACCAACTTTGTCGGGCTTGCACGATTTAAAGCGAATTTATGCTGTGATTAAACACTTTCAGATTAAGGCCGGCTGTATTATTAATAAATACGACATCAACAAAGAACAAACTATAGAAATACAAAAATTCCTATGTGGTGAACAAATTGATCATTTGGCTGATATTCCCTACAATCCTTCCTTCTCAAAGGCAATGGTTGAGGGAAAGGCCATTGTCGAAATAGAATCTCCGTTAAAACATGTTATGGAGGAAATCTGGACTTCAATAAAAGAGCGAACGAATTAAAAAATTTAGTATGAAAATCGCATTTACATCAACTGGAGTATCATGGGATTCAATGATTGATGCCCGTTTTGGAAGAACCGAGTATATCTTGATTTATGATGACGAAACACAGCAGCTTACGGCTGTTAACAATAGTTCTGTAAAAAATGAAGCACATGGAGCAGGGACAGCAACTGCTCAGAAAATATATGAACTTAAGCCAAATGTGCTAATCACGGGAAACGGGCCGGGTGAAAACGCTTCCAGGGCGATTAAACAGCTTAACATGAAAATATATATTGATGCTCAGGAGATGAGCATAAAACAAGCCTATGCACATTTTAAAAACGGTAAACTCAAAGAAATAAAAATTTGACAATATATGAAATGGAAAAATTATCTGATCATGTTCATCATGCTTTTTATTATCTGGCTGTTATTGAATAATTCGCTGGAAAAAGAGATCGTGTTGCTTGGCTTGGGAATTAGCCTGGTTATGCCTGTATTTCTTTGTGGGAAATGCGAGGTATTTACCAATTTAAGCTTATCCCCCAAAGCTATTTTGTATTCATTTTTGTTTATATTCACTTTCATCTGGGAATTGGTTAAATCCAATATTGATGTTGCCCGCAGGGTACTGACGCCGAGCTTGCCTATCAATCCAGGTATTGTTGAAGTAAAGACCATCCTAAAGTCTAAAATTGGCCGGCTGATCCTGGCCAATTCGATTACGCTCACACCGGGAACTTTTACGTTAGAGATTCAAAATGATTCTTTATTTATCCATTGGATCGACGTGAAATCAGCTGATGTGAATGAAGACACCCGTCTCATTGTGAAAAAGTTTGAAAAATATCTGGAGGTAATGTATGGTTAATTTATTGCTCACCATTGCAGGTTCAATTACCCTGTTGAGTATTGCCATATCAATGGTCAGGTTTATTAAAGGACCCAGTAGCGCTGACCGGATCATCGCGTTTGATGTCATATCGGTTTCCAGTATCGCCTTAATAGCTTTTATTGCCGTCATTTCAGAACGTATCATTTACCTGGATGTGGCTTTGGTTTATGGTATATTAGGCTTTCTGGGTGTTATCGTGGTAGCACGTTACCTGGAAAAAGGATTGTAGGTAAAAGGTTTAAATGATTAAAAATATGGATACTAATTTATTAGGAATAATCGGTGGGCTTAGCGCAATAGGTGGATCTGTCTTCCTGTTATTGGGTTCGATAGGTTTGATACGCATGCCTGATGTATATAACCGTATTCAGGCTGGAACCAAAGCCAGTACGCTGGGAACTATTTTATCACTGGCGGGTTTGATTTTCATTTTCCCATCCTGGTTTGGTAAGTTCATAGTTTTGATATTATTTGTGCTCATAACTAACCCTGTTTCATCACATGTTTTGGCCAGAGCCGCTCACTTTATTAAGGTGCCGCTCTCCAGTCTTACCAAATTGGACAAGTTAAATGAATACCATGAAACTGACGCACCCACCAAAGCACATCTGTCTGAAAATGAAATTAATAAAGAAAGGGAAGAATAATGTTTATTGCTATTGCCATCGTGCTCGGTGTAGCCAGTTTAATAAGCGGTTACATCGCCATACATAATAAAAAATTGTCGGTTGCCATCATTGCTTCCGGCCTGCTAAGTCTTTTTGCTTCCGTAATCTTTTTGCTTTTGGCTGCACCCGATGTGGCTATGACAGAAGCCGCAATCGGAAGTGGCTTAACCACATTGATATTCTTTTATGTATTGAATAAAATCAGACAAAGAAATGATTAAGAAAATCTTAATAATTGCAATACTGGCTGTTGTAGGTCTCATCTTCTTTAATCTCTATAAAGCCTATCAGGGAACTGAAATACTAAACAGAACTGCCGCTTATTATGCAAAAAACGGTGCCGGTGAGGTAGGCGCTGCCAATCTTGTTACTGCTGTTGTTGTTACCTACAGGGGTTTTGATACCTTAGGAGAGGTGACTATCTTGTTTTTAGCTGCGGCCATTATCAGTTTCATTTTGAAATTCAAAAAAGAAGATTTGCTGCCTGCACGTCATGTAAGGGTAAGCAGCGAAATACTCAATACGGCATCTCAGGTTCTTGTCCCTATCATTTTTATGGTAGGCATTTACATTTTCATCAATGGGCATTTAACCCCAGGTGGCGGATTTCAGGGGGGGGCAGTTATTGCTTCAGGTGTCTTGCTGATGATTATGTCTAACTCCAATTTTAGCATCAGCCATAAGTTGATTTCAGTTGTGGAATCGATTTCCGGATTCGCTTATGTGCTTATAGGCTTACTTGGGCTGATCTTTGCCGGTGGATTCCTGGATAACCGGGTACTGGGATTAGGCCATCTCGGAGATCTGTTTAGTGCAGGGATTATCCCGGTCATTTACACTTTTATAGGACTCAAAGTTGGAGCAGAACTTTCTAATATACTGGGAACTATTTCACATGCTCAAAACGAAATAAATTAGTAATCATGGAATATATCATTATTTCGACAGGCTTTGCATTAATCCTATTGGGACTCTGGGGAATATTGAGCCAGAAAAATCTGATAAAAATCGTTCTGGGTTTCACTGTTTTCGATACAGGAATAAATATTGTAATCGTATCTATCGGATATGTTAAAGGCAAAGCAGCTCCTATTCTGGATGTGATAAATCCCTCAGAAGCCATGAATAAAATAGTCGACCCGGTGCCCCAGGCATTGGTGCTTACGGCTATCGTTATCGGCTTAGGGGTTACTGCTTTAATGCTGGTTTATGTGCTTAAACTGCACCGCGAAAAGAATTCACTTGATATTAACAGTTTTAAAGACTTAAAATGGTAGGACCAATATATATTATTGCCGTCGCCCTTGGTTTAGCCTTTATAATGGGCCTGTTTGAAAAACCTTTGAAAAACCTTTCAGGTTGGGCTATGCTGGCTGGTTTGGGCTTCATGACCTTTGTATCGGGACAGTGGTTGCTGGCGTTTCTTGGTAATGATCAAGCTGTTGAAACCATTTTTACCGCAGGATTCAAACCGCCCTATTCCATCAATTTACAGATGGGCCTTTATGAAGCATTCTTCACTTTTCTGATCAACGTTGTGGGATTTTTAGGTGGTATCTACCTGTTTAAAGACCTTAAAAAAGCCGGCACCAATTTTATGATCGTTTTTCTGGTATTCATTATGAGTCTTAATGTGGTGATAATGACCCGCGATGTATTCAATCTCTTTGTTTTTCTTGAAGTTGGAAGCATTGCAACTGCCGGTTTAGTTTTGCTCAATAAAAGTGGGAATTCTTTACAGGCCGGCATGAAATATCTAATTGCAAGCGGGATTATTGCGGGCATTTTACTAATTGGAATCATTTTCGCTTACTATTTTGCGGGATCATTAAATATTGATGATTTGCTGTCAGCAAATCTCGGCGCTTCCAAAGCCACAGTAATCGCAGTATTCCTGATTTATGTTTCCATTATCCTTGAGTTAAAACCATTCCCGGCCAATGGCTGGGGAATCGACTTGTATACGGCAGCAAATCCGGGCATTGGAGCATTGGTGTCTGCGGCTTCGGCATCAACCGGTTTCTTTATTCTTTATAAATTATTACCCCTGGGCGGATCCGAATGGTTAAACTATATTGCTATTATAGGTGGAATCACTTTTGTCGGATCAAACCTGATAGGCATCAAACAAGAGACACCAAACCGTTTGCTGGGTTATTCTTCCATAGGGCAAATGGGTCTGCTGACTATGATCCTCGGCTTGAGCAATATGCTTGGTGAAAGACTGACGTTCATCGCCTTTGGCATATTAATCAGTCATTATGCAGCTAAAGCCGGATTGTTCTGGCTGTCGGGAATCATCAAAGCAAAAGATATCAAAGGATGGGCTGCTTTACGTAAATACCCCTTTCTTTTATTTCTCTTCGGAACATTCGTGTTCGCCTTAATTGGATTTCCCCCTTTCCCAAGTTTCTTCGGAAAATGGGAGTTGATCATGATGCTGGCTACCCAGGGACAGTGGGCATGGATCGTCACCATTCTTGCCGGTTCCTTTATAGAAGGAATTTATCTTTTCCGCTGGCTTGGCTTCGCCATCAAACTTGATATTAAAGAATTACCAGAATTTCGGTTAGAATGGCAAAAGATAATCCCTGTATTAATCATGGCCGTTCCTCTCTATTTAATAGGTTTAAGAATGATGCCAATGGTTGAAGGTGGGGCTTATATCAGTTATCTGCCCCTGATATTCATCGCCTTCTTGTTTGCTATCGACTTTTTGCCGGTTTACATTAAAAATTCAGTTTCCATAGCTGGTATTATTTGGTACATGTTTCATATATATCCGGCGCTGGAAGGTGATTTGTTGCGCCTGATCTTTGCAGGAATTTTCCTGATAGGCGGTGTATTGACTCTCATAGCCGGCTATAGTAAAAAAGGAACCCGCCAGGGATTTTATCCCATGGCCATCATGATGTTTGCCGGATTAATAGGTATTATCGAAGCTAAAACTTTGCTGGCGTTTTTCTTCTCCTGGGAATTAATGACCATTGGCTCCTATTTCCTGATTATACGTGGAAAACGCTCTTTGCCTCATGGTTATAGTTATATGCTGTTTTCCGTCGGTGGCGCTTATGCCATTTTATTTGGTTTTGCACTGGCTTATGCCAGCGGATTAAATTCCTCTTTGGCTGGTTTAGGGGGTATTTCCCTGATGCCTGCTTTAGCCTATACCTTATTAGCTATAGGTTTTATGACTAAAACAGCTTCCCTGGGATTACATATCTGGTTGCCCGGAGCCCACGGTGAAGCCGAATCAGATGTTTCGCCAATGGTATCGGCCATTCTGCTTAAAGCAGGTGTATTTGGGTTAATGATTTTGTTTCTGTATATGGACAGCGCTAGCGCCGGAGCCACAAAATTATGGTTTGTGCTGGGTTGGGTAGGCGCTTTAACCACACTGGCGGGAAATTTGAGCGCTGCTTTCCAGGAAGATGCCAAACGCCTGTTAGCTTATTCGAGTATCGCCCAGTTAGGCTACATCTTATTTGCCATTGCCATGATGACCAACCTGGGCTGGCTGGCCGGGTTCACCTATACCCTTAACCACTTTATGTTTAAAGCCATTCTTTTCCTCGTGATTGGCGCTATTGTGGTTAAGCTTGGAACACATAACATGTATGAAATGGGAGGAATGATAAAAAAGATGCCGTTCTCTTTTGTAGCTGTTTTAATTGCGATCATTGTA
>Ga0247841_10007340_pt1 | contig 16436 bp, 10 predicted proteins | sample LaCruzMarch2015__2_FD_192410 | JGI IMG/M metagenome (GOLD analysis project Ga0247841, IMG submission 192410) | Freshwater microbial communities from meromictic Lake La Cruz, Castile-La Mancha, Spain - LaCruzMarch2015_18m | ecosystem: Environmental > Aquatic > Freshwater > Lake | place: Spain... | reverse complement strand
TGCAATTTTCAATTTTATGGCCTTTGGTGCCTGCCTGCAACCAGATTCCGGTCCATTGGCCAGCCTCCTCGTCAAATTCTGGCTCCAGGCGGTCGTCTTCAAAAATGACGGGATTTTCTTTGGTTCCTTCCACGATTAATTTTCCGCTGCCCGCAAATGCGATAAAGCCATCGTTGTATCGATAGGAGAGTCCGGTTGCCGGGTCAATGGCTTTGGCCAGTCCCCCGTGGGTGTACACGCGCGCGCCAGCCGGGATGCGTACGGTGCATTCGTCAATGACCAGCACACCGTATATTACATAAGGCCGTTTATCGTCCCACACCCATTCGCCGCCATTGCAGCCAAAACCGTTGACCGATCCGGCGCTAAACCGGGAGGGTAGGTACACCGCATTTTGCCCAAACGCTTCCAGGGTAACCGATTGCACATTGCCATTGGTTTCAAAAACAATGGCTTCATTCAGCACAAAAGGGCTGGAACTCGGTGGTTCATTCGGGTTGATGGTCACCTCAGCGAACACATACATACTGTCGTTGGGGGCAATTTCGAGGTTGCTGTGTTCGTCGCCCGGGAGGCCATCCACGTTGAGGTTAAACCGCGATGCAGCACCTTTTTCAAGGTAAATTTTGGAAATTCGGATGCTGCTTTTATGGCGGTTGTATATTTTAAGGATACGCGTCGCGGAGCCGAGGGAGGTAAAAACCGTATCAAAGCGCAGGGTATCCGTGCTGAAGGCAAGTTTGTCTTCCGGGTTGGTGGTAAAACGTTCTTTTTGGCAAAAAGAAAACAGGAGGGCAGCGCCCAGCAGCACAAAAAACAAAATCGGGAAATGCTGTTTCATCATGTTGCAAAAGTAAGCAAGATTAAAAGTAGATCATTCGGAAATTCCCGTATTTTTGCATGTTGTTAAAAATTATATTTTGCCAGTATGGTGATGCAAAGTATAATTTCCTTTCAAAACGGGGCTGTTTACAAAACTTTAACATCTAATTTTGAAAGCCTTTTAACTTTTTCTTAACGCATTCTTTAACTTTGCATCGGCTTTGCTGAAATGACTTTGCAAAAAGCAATGCTTGGGTACAAACTGCGGAAAATTTTATTCGGAATTTGTGTCTAAGTATTTAAGAATCAAATTTTTGTAGCGTAGGCATGTTTGCAGATCCAAATGGGATTCCGGTTATTGATGTGATTATACCGGTGTACAATGAAGAAGTTGCTTTACCATTCGTATTGGCGGGCATTCCGAAAGCGTGGGTTAGACAAGTAATTGTGTGCAACAATGGTTCGACGGATAACACGGCAGCAGTGGCGTTAGCGCATGGGGCAATTGTGGTAGAACAACCGTTACGCGGATACGGCAATGCATGTTTGGCGGGTATTCAATTTTTGAAAAACCTGCCAACATCAGAACAACCCGAACTGATCGTTTTTTTAGATGGCGATTATTCAGATTATCCGGAGGAGCTTCCAAACGTGGTAGCACCCATTTTGAAGGACGGACAAGATTTGGTTATCGGTTCACGCAGCAAAGGCGGGCTGGAACCGGGAGCGATGACCGTGCCGCAGCGATTTGGCAATTGGTTGGCGCCCTTCATGATCCGAATCTTTTTTAAATATCGTTTTAGTGATTTGGGGCCTTTTCGTGCTATTCGATGGGACAAATTGCTGGCGATGGACATGCAGGATCGCAATTTTGGTTGGACGGTGGAAATGCAGGTAAAAGCGGCCATTATGCAACTGAAGTGTACAGAGGTTGCCGTAAGGTACCGCAAACGCGCAGGCGGCAAAAGCAAAGTATCCGGAACCATAAAAGGCTCTGTGCTGGCTGGCTGGAAAATCATTGCTACTATTTTTAAACTAATCAATTGGAAACCAATACTTTAATCCAAAATTAACAACACGCTTCGGCAATTCACTGCACTTTCAACTCAAATATTATATGTACGGTATCCATTCGCTTTTTCAAGCATTCGAGTATCAGGCTTTTGTAGATTTTGGTTACCTGATGCTCCTTATCTATTTCGTCGCCATGAGCGCAGTAACCATTTACTGCCTCTTGCAATTCCATTTGCTGTACCTGTACAAACGCTTTCACCGGGAAAATCCGAGCATCGAGTATCGTCAATACGATCAAAACGATGAATCCGTGCCCTTTGTGACGGTGCAATTGCCCATGTACAATGAAATGTATGTGGCTGAACGCATTATTGATTACGTGGCAGCACAAGAATACCCGAAGTCACGCTTCGAAATACACGTACTGGATGACTCTACCGACGAAACGGTTGATATCGTTGCCAAAAAGGTAGCAGCCCTCCGTGCCGAAGGGTATAATATCGAACATATCCACCGCGTAAACCGCCAAGGGTACAAGGCAGGTGCTTTGCAAGAAGCCATGCCGCGTTCTAATGCCGACTTTATTGCGATTTTTGACGCAGACTTTACACCACGTCCCGATTTCTTGCGTACGACCATGCCTTATTTTGAAGATGAGAAAGTGGGTATCGTACAAACGCGTTGGGCACATATTAACGCCGATTACAGTCTTTTGACCCGTTTGCAGGCACTTCAATTGAATGTGCACTTTACGGTAGAACAAGCAGGCCGCTCGTATGGCAATTTGTTGCTGCAATTCAACGGTACTGCCGGTTTGTGGCGCAAAAAAGTAATCAATGAAGCTGGTGGCTGGCAAAGTGATACCCTCACAGAAGACCTTGACCTGAGTTTCCGCGCACAAATTGCCGGGTATAAAATCCAATATTTGGAAAAATTGGAAAGTCCTGCTGAATTGCCGGTGGAGATGAATGGCTTGAAAGGTCAGCAGTTCCGTTGGAACAAAGGTGGTGCACAAAATGCCCGCAAATTACTGCGCCTGATCTGGAACGAAAGTAATGGCAAACTCAATATGATGCAAAAAGTACACGCTACCAGCCAATTGTTGGCGTATGGTGTGTTCTTGTGGGTGTTTATCGCTGCTTTGAGCAGTATTCCACTCGCGTTTGCTTTTAGCGAACTGGGTATTTCTACACACTTCCTGTCTTTCTCGGTATTGGGTCTGTTCTCTGTAGTAGGCATTTCTTACACCGCCAATATTACCGCGGTGTTGCATCGTACAGAACCGGCTACTTTGTGGGAAAAAGTGCGCTTTTTCGGTTTGTTTATCTCGTTTATGCCAATTTCAATGGGTTTGTCGCTGTACAACGCGATTGCTGTGATTGAAGGTTACCGTGGTAAAGCATCTGGTTTTGTTCGTACCCCAAAATACGGCATCAATGGTCAGCAAAAGAGCTTCAAAAGCGCAAGTTATGTCGCTAAGAAAATTTCCTGGGTAACCATTATCGAAGGTGTTATGGCCTTGGTGTTTACGACTTCAGCCATTGTGGGCTTGTTGACCGATAATACTGCATTTTTGCTGTTCCACTCCATGTTGGCAGTAGGATTTGGTACCATTTGTTACTACTCCATCAAGCATTTGCAAATGCGCTAAAGCTTGTTTTTTAAGATATTTTTTTGACCGCCGCGTTTGGGAACTAGATCCTGGACGCGGCGGTTTTAATTTTGGTTGGTTGCATCTGTGCAAGGAAAAGCTTGAAGCGGTATCGCATAAATATGCTATATTGATTTTTTTAGATTATTTAATTTGGTGAATTGAAATAGAACTTGTACTATTGTGTAGGCATTCGGGGAAAATCATTTTTCATGTCCGTTAAATAATGGCTAAGGTTTTGTTTGACTTCGGATTGCTAAAGTGGCATATGACTTTTATGTTGAGAGATTGATTATCAAGCGGTATTATGGCGTAGAGAAATGGGGATATATGCAAGGAGTTGAGGTAGTAAAAAGTTATGCTTAGTTAGAACATTCATTATTTTCACAAATAAAAATGTTAATTATGCAAAAGCATGCAAAAAACTATTTCGAAATTTCAAAAAGCGCTATGTTAATTGCGATGTTCGTAATTTATAGATTTAGCGCGGCTACTGCCCAACAATTTCTTATCCAAGAGGGCACGTTTAACCAAAGCGATTTTACCCTAACCGAAGCCTCCGTACGAAGCAAGGTCGTGGCAACTCAGAATTATGATCTTTATTTTCATATGAATTTTGGGCCGCTTGCCACAACTCAATCGAATGGAGAAATATGGGTTCAGGTTCCAGGTCAGGCATGTAGCCCGGTCAAATTCAGGGCGCGGGATGTGGAGTATGAATCAGAAAGCCAGTATTATTGGTACGGAACAATAGATCCCCAAGACACTTGCGAATGCTCGTCAGGCTACCTGATGCTTTCTTCAGGCGACTTTGGAAGAATGGGGCAGATGTCAATCGGAGAAGATTTATACGATCTGATTCCCTTGAGCGCTGCAAGATATATCCTTGCAAGATATGATAACGAACGGCCAGGAGCTGTAGAACAATGCACTTTGACAGGGGCAGACAACGATAGTATCTCCACTGAAACGGGGGTAAACGACCGCAATACAATGAATTGTGATATCAGGTGTTTAATACTGTACACTCCTGCTGCCTTGGCTGCTGCTCCTAATCTAGGCGGTATTGCCAATTTTTCAATCAATCAGATAAACGCTGCCTTTAAAAACAGCGCAATAACGCCTTCGCAAGCCAAAATAGTATTGGCAGGTGTGCTTCCATTTAATTTTACAGAAGGTACTAATATTTTTTTTGATGCTGCTACCATAAATACCAACTCAGCTTCTAACTCTTTAAGGGGTTTAGCAGGTGCGGACATAGTTGTTCTGTTCACCAACGGAACAGCTGGTAATTATCCAAATATTGCAGGAGCTGCAAGTGGTTTTGGCCCTAATATAGCTCTTACCCATGCCATTGTACAAGTCAATCGGGCGATTGGTTCAACCTTCACTTTTTCGCATGAGGTTGCGCACTTATTTGGTGCCAGACATGATATCGCAGACGACCCAACACCCGGCATTGCGCATGGATGGGGTTTTCGAGGATGTTGTGGCAAACTTAGCACGATCATGCACTCCAATGCTAAAAATAGAAAAAAAATATTACATTATTCTAACCCAAGCGTGCTTTACTGCAGCGAACCTACTGGTGAGGCTTCAGAAGCCAATAATGCTGCCGTCATTAGAGCTGCATCCTGTACAATAGCCAATTTTACTCCCACCACGTCGGGACTAACGGCCAGATTTGTCGGATACCACGATGTTTACGCCTGTACATGCGACAATACTTACACAGTTGAAGTAGAAGTGCAGGGCGGTTCGACGGGACCTTACACCTTTGAGTGGTCCATAAGCGATGATGGGATAAACTGGGTTTCTTACCCCGTTTCAGAAAATTATGTTCATGTTCCGGTGCCGTGCAATGTCGGTGACAGGATTTTTGTCCGCGCGGTTATTACCTCTTCGGATAATCAGACAGTGATTGTAAGCAGGGTTATTGAAGCGGCCTATGAATGGCCTGGTCAGGAAGCGCCTTGTGCACGGAGCCAACAATCGACATCCTCTAATTATAATTCAGGCATTCTGGTTTTTCCCAACCCTGCACAAAGTAAATGGCATATCGCATCCGCTTGGCCATCCGACCAGAAAATCCATTATCAATTGCGCTCAGCATCCGGGCAATTAATTATTGAAGAGGATTTTTATTCTCGCGAAAGGAATGACTTTTTAAGCATTTCAAACACCATTTTGCCCAAAGGCGTTTATTTTTTGACTATCTCATCTGAGGGTGTTCCTTTTAAAACGGTTTTGCTGCTCAAATGATGTCCTCGGTTGTGCAGGGATAAATCCTTGCACAACTTTTTTTCACCTAAACAAAAATATGTTATGCGGATTCTTTCAATATTTTGCATGGTAGCAATCATGCTACCTGCCTGTAAAAAAGATCATTACACCCCAAATTATTCAGATGGTCGGATTTGGGGATTAAAAAACGGGGTGAACTGGGAGGCAGAGGCGTACGCACGTGATTACAACGACAGAACTGTAATTGTGATAAGCCGAAAAAGCGATCAGGGTTTTTACCGTGAAAGTATGACCATTGGTTTGCTCCCTTTAACAACTGGTGAGCACGCGTTATACGACTATACACATACTATGTTTGGAGATTCATTAATAAAGGTATCCTACGCAACCGTTCAAGGTGATGGAGATGTTGTGGAAGATTATTACAAAATCATTGAATCAGCACCTGAAAGGTTTGTCAAAATAGATAAAATTTCAAATGATAAAAAATGGTTGGAAGGCGAGGTGTCTTGCTCGTTTGTTTTGATGCCCCCTAAAATAAATTTAAACAACCCTGATACATTAGTATTTCAGGATTGTAGGTTCAAGGTTAAAAGAATCAGATAACGAACAAGGCAAAATATTGCATGGCTGTCCGTACCTTCTAGGTGTTGGTACGGGCAGTCATCTTTTAATCAGGTTGTGAAAAATGTCTCCCCGATTCATGTTGTATGCACGAAATGGTCATTGTCTACTCAATTTTCCGCATTTTCGCTTGTTTGATGTACAAGGTATTCCGTGCTACACCCTGGGTATTGATGCACCGGAGCCATACCGATAAAACGGTTTTGCTCCTCAATTGACGCGCTTGGATGTGCAGGAAGTAAATCCTTGCACAACTTTTTTTAACCTAAACAAAAATATCTCATGCGGATTCTTTCAATAGTTTGCATCGTAGCAATGATGCTACCTGCCTGTAAAAAAGATCATTACACCCCAGATTATTCAGATGGTCGGATTTGGGGATTAAAAAACGGAAAAAACTGGGAAGCAGAGGCTTATGCAAGTTATTCCGTAGATGAAAGAATATCAATCATTATTAGCAAAAAAAATGACCAAGGGTACTTGAGGGAGTCTATGAGTATTGGATTGCTTCCAATGAAACTTGGCGAACAAAAATTGAATGATCATTCATTTGTTCCGTATGGGGATACCTTGATACGGGCTTTTTACGCAACCATTCAGGCGGATGGAGATGTTTTGGAAGATGCTTACAAAATCATTGAATCAGCACCTGAAAGGTTTGTCAAAATAGATAAAATTTCAAGTGATAAAAAATGGTTGGAAGGCAAAGTTTCTTGTTCTTTTGTTTTGATGCCCCCTAAAATAAATTTAAACAACCCTGATACATTAGTATTTCAGGATTGTAGGTTCAAGGTTAAAAGATTGCATGGCTGTCCGTACCTTCAAGGTGTTGGTACGGGCAGTCATCTTTTAATCAGGTTTTGAAAAATATCCCCGATTCATGGATTCGTATTGTATGCACGAAACGGTCATTGCCTACTCAATCTCTCCCTCTCCCTCAAAATACCCCCGCACCTTTTTAGCCGCCACTTTCCCGATCAAAGTCTCCAATTCCGCGGGATCTGTTTCTCGTACCCGCGCAATAGAGCCGAAATGCTGCAACAGTTTTTCGGCTGTTTTGGTACCAATGCCGGGTATTTCAGTCAATTCGGTTTTGATAAAGTCTTTGCTGCGCTGGTTGCGGTGAAACGTAATGGCAAATCGGTGCGCTTCAATTTCAGCGATTCTGATTTTTTATTGATGTACAACGGAACTGGATCTTCCGGGAAAAAGATTTCCTCCAGGCGTTTAGCGATACCGACCACCGTTACTTGCTGATCGATGCCCAGGATGCGCAAACTTTTCATGGCTGCACTCAATTGCCCCTTACCGCCGTCAATGATAATCAGTTGGGGCAAACTTTCGCCTTCCGCAAGCAGGCGTTTGTAGCGCCGAAACACCACTTCCTCCATGCTGGCAAAGTCGTTGGGGCCTTCTACGGTTTTTACATTGTAATGCCGATAGTCTTTTTTGGAAGGTTTGGCATTTCGAAACACCACACACGACGATACCGGATTGGTTCCCTGTATGTTCGAGTTGTCAAAGCATTCAATGTGCAGGGGAACGGCTTCCATTTGCAGGTCGGTTTGCAAGGTGCGCAAGATGCGTTCAGCCGAGGTTTGACGCCCCGTTTGATTGGCTGCCTGGCGTTTGCGCTGCAGAAGGTGGTACTGCACGTTTTTTTCTGAAAGGTCGAGCAGCTTCTTCTTGTCGCCAATTTTAGGCACCGTAATAATCAGATTTTCGCCATTCGGAATGACCAATGAAATGGGCAGGATGAGTTCGGCCGTAATGGAATTGAACCGTTCACGCAGGTTTTCAATGGCAAATAACAAGAGGGTTTCACGATCTTCATCCAGGTTTTTGGTCAACGTAAGGGTGTAAGTAATGATCACCGCGCCATTCACTACTTTGAGGTAATTGACAAACGCCTCTTTTTCATCTTCTGCAATGGCAAATACGTCCACATCCTTGATGTTGGGGTTTACTACGGTACTTTTCCCCTGATAATCTTCAAACAGCAGCAGTTTGTCTTTTACCAATTGCGCTTGTTCAAACTGCAAATTTTCTGAAAAATGCTGCATTTCATCTCTTAAATGCGCCTTTACCGCCGAAAAATTGCCTTTAAGGATATTTTTGATCTGTTCAATTTTCTTGTTGTAACTTTCTTCACTTTCGTAAGCTACACACGGGGCTGCACAGTTTTTGATGTGATATTCTAAACAAGGCTTAAATTTGCCTTTATCAATATTTTCTACCGATAAATTGAGGTTACACGTACGTAATTGAAATAGTTTGCGAATTAATTCAGTTATTTGTTCTACGCGAAACTTGTTGAGGTAAGGGCCAAAATAAGTGGAGCCGTCGCGGATGGTCTTACGGGTCAAAAACACCCTGGGGAAACGCTCTAATTTGATACAAATGTAAATCAAAGGCGATTTTTCGTCTTTGAGCATTACATTATACCGTGGAAGATGTTTTTTGATCAGGGAGTTTTCGAGCAGCAGGGCATCATATTCGGTTTCCACCAGGGTAAATTCAATATGGTGGGCGTGTTTGACCATCACCTTGGTTTTGGCCAACTGGTGCTTTTTTTCTCCAAAATAAGAGGAAAGCCGGTTGCGCAGGTTTTTGGCCTTGCCGACATATAAAATAACCCCATCCGGCGCGATGAATTTATAAATGCCAGGATCGCTGGGAATGGTGGGTGAAAAAGCCTTGAACTGCTCGTTGGTCATGTGTAATGCACCTTTATTACTGTCAACACCTTGTGTTGATTGGTCGGAAGTCCAAAATGGCCTTTGTTCCAATTCAAACCTTACTGGTGCGCAAAGATGAATGTCCTTTTTTAATCTATTTCATAAATCATCGACAACTTAACAGAATCCCATGCGGATGTGTTTGTTTCGCCTAGTTTTATCTTGCTTTTGCCTGTTTGGTTTGCAATACTTGTTGCAAGGGCAAGCTTTTCAAAAGGTATATGCCGACCCGGGTGGCCGCTACCTGATTGCCCACGAGGTACAGGAACAGGCGGCGGGTGGTTTTTTGATTAGTGGCGAATACCGCGATCAATATGCACATGCATTTATTCTTAATGCAGACACCAACGGTTATCCCCTTTGGGCAAAAATTTATTATCCACCCGATACAACCTTCGAATTTCCGGCTGGATGGAATGTGCGGCCGATGTCGGATGGTGGGGCCTTGCTGCACGCTCAAAAATCGTTAAACGGTTCCATTCTAGGGCAAATTTTAATTAAAACCAATGCATTCGGCGATGTAGCCTGGGGGGCTTTTGCGCCTGCGATCCTGGATCGGTACAGCCTGAGCCTCCAAACCGACGGATGTTATTTGGGCGGCTACAACCGTCCGGCAGAACAACTTTTTTTAGGAAAACTCAATTTTGCCGGACAAACCCTATGGGAATATCAATACACTGCGGGAACGTTTGATTTATACCGCATTTTTTGCCAGGAACCAGTGGATGATAAATTATTACTTGCCGTTGGGGTAGAACAAAAACAACCAGGTGGGGGTTCATTCGGACCTGATCATACCGTCATGATGCAGTTGGATGCGCAAGGGAATGTGCTGAAAAAGGCATTTTTTCCCGATATTTTTATTCAGGCATTAAAAGCGCTTCCAAATGGCGATATTGCTTTTTTGGCACGTTCGGAAGGGATTGACTGGGTGGGTATTGGGGTCATGGATGGCAATTTTAACTGGAAGTGGTTTAAAGAACTGCGTTTGGGGGGCGGTGGCCTCTTATCAAAAGACCTGGCAAGCAACCAATTAAGCCTTTCTGGTGATGGCACCTTGTTAACCAGTATTTTTTACCTGGGCGGGGGCGGGAGCCTGCTATTGCGGCATACCCTGGATGGAGCATTACAGACCCAAAAAGTGTATTTAGCAGGGCTGTTTGGCAATGCGCTGGGCAATGCGGGTGCCCAGGATTTTACCCGTATTGCGAATTTATCAGCAGACCGGTTTGTTTTTAGCAGACCTTATTTGGATGGATCTTTGCCCAACTGCCCAACCAGGCAGGCATGTGCGCTAAAACTGGTTGATACGATCTTTAAAAGTAGCCCCATTGAGATAAAGCGCAGTGTTTTTTCCTGTATTCGGCCCGAAACCGTACTTGAAAAGCAATTTAATTATTCGGTAGACGATTTTTGTTACGATCCGGGCGATTTGAATGCGCATTTTAGCATGCAGGATTCGGTGATTTGCCCAGGGGAAGCAATTCGTGTAAAACGCTTGCAGGGCGTTGGGCGTTATCCCTTTGGTAGTTCAAATTGGCAATTTGGATCGGCCATTCCTGCCACCGGATCGAGTGCCGAAATCGGCATTGTTCGCTTTGATGAACCGGGTACACATGCCATTTGGCATCAATTTCAGGTAGGCGGGTGTTTGGATACGGCCGTGCAATACCTCGTAGTGGATACACCGCCCGAAATAGCACTTGGAAAGGATTCGGTGTATTGTGCAGGCGATTTGGTTTCGTTGGAGGCTGGGTTCAACCCGGATTACCAATATGCCTGGAATACCGGCGAGGCCTTATCTTCCATTGTTGCCAACAAATCGGGGCAATATGCTGTTACAGTAACAGATCAAGCGGGGTGTTTTACCGAAGAAGCCTTGCAATTGACGTTTATAAGTCCCCAAACAGTCGCTTTAGACAAAGATACCCTATTGTGTACCGGTCAAACCCTCCAGATCGCGCCTATTGAAACCACCCCGGGCGCCGCCTTATTATGGAGCAATGGGCAACAGTCGCCTTCCATCACCGTATCCGAGTCAGGCAGTTACACGGTGCAGGTACAAACGCAAGCCTGTGTTTTTCAAGATACCATTCAGGTTGATTTTGCCGATTGTCCGGCGTGTAAGACATATGTTCCGAATGTATTTTGGCCTGATCATGAAGGCATTAATGGCCTTTTTCAAGTGTTTAGTGACTGCCAGCTTGGGCAAATCAAGATGCAGGTGTATGACCGCTGGGGCAATCAGGTATTTTCAAGCACCGGGGCAACACCATTTTGGGATGGGCGTATTCAGGGGCGTGCAGCCTTGCCTGGTGTGTACCTTTATCAGGCCTGGGTGCAATTGGAAGGAGCCGCTCATCCGGCCCAACAAAAAGCATTGCAGGGGCAAGTGACCTTGCTTCGGTAAAATCAGTCTAAATACCAGTTTTGCATCCGTACGGGCAAAATTAATACCGGAGGAAGTCGGGCAATTCGATTATTTGCCGGATTTTGCGCTCCCATTTCAAAACATTCTTTTTGAGTGGCATGAAAGCGTATATTTAATTTCATCTTACCGTCGGCAAACGAAGTAATAGATGGTCTGTTGCCGGGGTCATTTTCACCGTATCCAACGCATGGGAACTATCCAACCACAGTACGATCCAGCAATCCTAAAGACACTTCCGGGTATTGTCAAATCGTATCAATTGCCCAACACCAAGAAAGCCGTTATTCAAATTTTAAATTCCTTTTTGCCCTTTGTTGCTATTTGGGTGGCCATGTATTTGCTGATTGATATTTCGATCGCAGCAGTGATTGGTCTTGCCATCGTGAATGCCTTCTTTTTGGTGCGAATTTTCATCATTCAACACGATTGCGGGCATCAGTCATTTACAACAAACCGGAAAGCCAACGATATCATTGGTCAGATCTGTAGTTTTTTGAGTTTTATTCCTTACCGGTATTGGGCAAAGGCACACAATTTTCACCACGGACACAACGGTGTTTTGTGGGAATACCGCGATATCGGTGATATTCAGGTATATACCGTGGAGGAGTACAAAGCCTTATCTTCTTTTCAGCGGGGCAAATACAAGCTTTATCGCAGTTTCCCGGTATTGTTTCTGATCGGCCCAATGTGGTATATTTTGGTAAATAACCGCATTCCACTCATTCGTTTGAAGGGTTGGGAGCATGCACACCGTGCTTTGTTGCTCAATAACATTTACCTGGTGCTGATTCATGCGGGTATTGTTGCGTTGTTGGGCTTTAAGGCCTTATTATATGTACACTTGCCCATTTTGGTGGCTTTTGGCATTATCGCAATTTGGTTTTTTTACGTGCAACACCAGCATGAAATGTCGTACAAGCAATGGAAAGATCGCTGGGATTATGTAGTGGCTGCTGTTCAGGGTAGCACCTACTACAAATTGCCCAAAATGTTCCAGTGGCTTACAGGAAATATCGGCTATCACCATATTCACCATTTGAATCCGCTGGTACCGAATTATGCCTTGGCAAAATGCCACCATGAAAATCCAATTTTCGATCAGGTGGCCAATAAAATTACGTTTTGGCAAAGTTTGCGGTGTATTTTCCACAAATTGTGGGATGAAGACCAGCAGCGCATGATTACCTTCCGCGAATTTTATCGCCGTTACCAAAAATAATCGGTCGATAAACACGTTAAAACGGCTTGATTCCAACAACAACGGCTGCACACCTGAAAGCGTGCAGCCGTTGTTGTTGGAAAAAAACTACTTTTGTGCCGGCTTGTGCTGTTGAACCCGCAGGCAGCCTTGGGTTTGACCCGGTTACTAACAATGCTTCCTTATGCAATTAACGCCTTTACTCGTACTTGGTATCCTCTTCCTGTATTTTGCTATGCTGGTTGGCGTTGCCTGGTTTACCGGCCGGAATGTTGGTAATGAAGGCTTTTTCTTGGCCAATCGGAAAGTGCCTTGGTATGTAGTGGCCTATGCCATGATTGGTACCAGCATCAGCGGCGTAACCTTTATCTCTATTCCAGGTAAAGTAGGCGGAACGGGCCTGAATATGGCTTTTTCCTACATGCAAATGGTCTTGGGATATCTGGTCGGTTATTTGGTCATCGCAACCGTGCTGATGCCCATGTATTACCGCATGAACCTGACTTCCATTTATGGGTACCTGGAGGAGCGGCTTGGACATGCTGCTTATAAAACAGGGGCAGGGTTTTTTATCCTTTCGCGCACCCTCGGTTCTGCAACGCGTATGTTTTTGGCAGCAACCGTTTTACAAATGTTTGTTTTTAGCCATTTGGGCGTACCCTTTCCAATTACGGTTATTTTAATGCTAGCCTTGATATATGGGTACACCTATAAAGGTGGTTTGAAAACAATCATATGGACCGATACCATCATGACGACCTTTTTCCTGGCGGCTTTAATTTTTACAGTAGCCACCATCGGGAAAGCGTTGAACCTCACCGCGGGCGAAATCATTCCAGCCGTGATGAACAGTCGGTATGGCAAAATATTTTTCTTCGATAACTTTTTGACCGACCCCAATCATTTTGTCAAGCAATTTGTAGGCGGTGCACTCATTGCGATTGTGATGACCGGGCTGGACCAGGATTTGATGCAAAAGAACCTGGCTTGCAAGAACATACGGGAAGCACAGAAAAACATGCTGGTGTTTTGTATTTACCTGGTACTCATCAATTTCCTGTTTTTGGTATTAGGGGCGCTCTTGTACTTGTATGCGGGTGGACTTGGACTGGAAATACCTGCAAGAACGGATCATTTATACCCTAAAATAGCCTTCGATCACCTAGGAGTTGGTGCCGGCATTTTCTTTATTTTAGGGTTGATTGCCAGCACTTATGCGAGTTCGGATTCTGCCTTGACGGCTTTGACCACCAGTTTTTGTGTAGACTTTTTAAATTTTGAGAAAAATAAATTGGAAGCAGATCCTTACGCTTCCGACTGGATTGAGCAAGAACGCGCACATGAGCGGCAGCAACGTCGTACCCGAACGTTTGTACACCTTGGATTTTCGGTGCTATTTGTGCTGATTATACTGTTACTCAACGCATACAGCAATGATGCGGTGATCAACCTGGTATTTCGCATTGCGGGGTACACCTATGGCCCCTTGCTAGGGCTCTTTATGTTTGGCATGTTTACCAAATTTCAGTTGCATCCCTGGGATGTTACACTGCCACTTCAACGGCTGGTGCCAAGCTGGCCGCAAGTGAACATTTCCTTGGTGACACTTGTATGTATTGCAGCACCGCTACTCAGTTGGTTGATTGAAATTGGGATAAAACCTTGGTTTGATGTAGGTTTTTTGACCATTTTGCTGAATGGCTCCATTACCTTCCTCGGGCTCTGGATGATTTCTTACCAGGAAGATTAAAAACATTTTGTTTTTTATTTTGCGCTATGGAAACATAATGTTATTTTTGTGGCGCTTAGATTTCAAAAAACCACCATAAGTCAAATAAAAAAACGCAAGATTCGAAGATGGCAGAAGTTCGTTATACGGAAGACGAGATCAAATCCCTTGATTGGCGCGAGCATATTCGGTTGCGTCCGGGTATGTATATTGGCAAATTAGGCGACGGTTCCAGTCCTGATGATGGTATCTATGTATTGGTAAAGGAGGTGTTGGACAACTCGATTGATGAATTTGCCATGGGATATGGCAAACAAATTGACGTGAGTATCAATGAACAAGGTGTGACGGTACGCGATTATGGCCGTGGCATTCCACTCGGAAAGGTGGTAGATGTGGTCAGTAAAATCAATACGGGTGCAAAATATGACTCCAAAGCCTTCAAAAAATCGGTAGGTTTGAATGGGGTTGGTACCAAAGCGGTAAACGCACTTTCTGAATATTTTCAGGTAGAGGCATACCGGGAAGGTCAGTGTAAAAAGGCTGATTTTCAGTTTGGAATCCTGAAAAGTGAGAGCAAGGTAGAGGCAACTAAAGAAGATAACGGCACCACCATTCGTTTTCGGCCGGATAATGGCATGTTTCGCAATTTTCGCTGGGTCTTTGAATTTGTAGAACAGCAATTGTGGAATTATGCCTACCTCAATGCAGGCCTGCGGATCAATTTTAACGGGAAAATCTTCCTTTCGAAAAACGGTCTGCTCGATTTACTGGAAAAGAAAACCATTGCGGAAAATGTACGCTACCCAATCATTCACTTGCGCGGGGAAGATGTAGAAATCGCGATGACGCATGGCGATCATTACGGGGAACAGTATTATTCTTTTGTCAATGGTCAAAATACAACCCAGGGCGGTACCCACTTGGTGGCTTTTCGAGAAGCTTTGGTAAAAGTAGTACGGGAGCACTTTAAGAAGCAATTTGACACCAAAGATATCCGCGAAAGCATCATCGCCGCCGTGGCAGTACGGGTTGAAGAGCCTGTGTTTGAGAGCCAAACCAAAACAAGGCTTGGTTCAGAACGTATCGCGCCCGACGGACCTGCCATTAAAGGCTGGATGTCCGATTTTCTGAGCAAAGCACTCGACGATTTTTTGCATAAAAATCCGGAGGTCGCCAAAGAAATGCTGAAGCGGATTCAGCAATCCGAACGCGAGCGCAAAGAAATTGCTGATGTAAAGAAAATTGCCAACCAAAGGGCCAAAGCGGCCAATATTCACAATAAAAAGTTGCGGGATTGCCGTTTTCACCTCAATGAAAAGGCTACCGAGGAAAAACGTTTGGCCAGTACCATCTTTATTACGGAAGGAGACTCGGCCAGCGGATCGTTGACCAAAGCACGTGATGTTGATTCGCAAGCAGTGTTTAGTTTGCGCGGTAAACCCTTAAACTGTTATGGTATGACCAAAAAAGTGGTGTACCAAAACGAAGAGTTTAACCTGTTGCAACACGCTTTGAATATTGAAGATTCACTGGATGATTTGCGTTACAACCGGGTGGTAATTTCTACCGATGCCGATGTCGATGGCATGCACATCCGCTTGTTGTTGTTGACGTTTTTCTTGCAGTTTTTTCCAGATTTGGTGCGCAATGGGCACTTGTATATCCTGGATACACCTTTATTCCGGGTACGCGACAAACAGCACACTTATTATTGTTATTCTGATCAGGAGAAAAAAGCGGCCATCAAAAAATTGCGCGGTAAGGCTGAAATCACCCGATTTAAAGGATTGGGAGAAATTAGTCCAAACGAATTCGCTGATTTTATCGGCGACGGTATTCGCTTAGACCCGGTGATTCTGCCTGAAGACACGAACCTTGACCATGTCTTGGATTACTACATGGGCAAGAATACCCCGGAACGACAGGAGTTTATTATTGATAACCTCCGGCTTGAAATAGATATCATCGATACACCGGAA
>Ga0247841_10007339_pt1 | contig 16440 bp, 27 predicted proteins | sample LaCruzMarch2015__2_FD_192410 | JGI IMG/M metagenome (GOLD analysis project Ga0247841, IMG submission 192410) | Freshwater microbial communities from meromictic Lake La Cruz, Castile-La Mancha, Spain - LaCruzMarch2015_18m | ecosystem: Environmental > Aquatic > Freshwater > Lake | place: Spain... | reverse complement strand
GCTGCCTGATTTTAAATTTAAACCCAAATACAGCAAGAAAAAGAAATTACTTGTAAAATATTATAAGATAATTAGAATGGCGTTAGTATATAATAAAAATATATTTTTCGCCGAAGAACTCGTTGGCTGTTCAATAACAGAATTAAAACAACATATAGAGAAATTATGGCTACCCTGGATGAACTGGAATAATTATGGCCGAAACGGATGGGTCATAGATCATATTTACCCTTGTCACACTTTTGATATATTTAACCAAACAGAATTAAAAATATGCTTTTACTACAAGAATTTACAACCATTAAGCTTTAAAGACAATTTTAACAAACTTCATAAAATTCTACCGAAATATAAAAATCATCAATTAGTTTAAATAAAAACTGTACTACGAAGTATTTTATATTGAAAGGGGTGGGTAGGAGGGGTTCGCATTTCGGTTTTCGTTTTATTTAATTAATTTTATCACATCCACCATCCAATGTCAAGCCTTATTTATCAATAGGTTTGCCCCATAATTGTTCTAATGTCATTGTGTAATTTCCTTCTTTGTGCCAAATCAATATAGGATTCTGACTGCGTATTTGCGTAATATCAATAATATGGGAAATAAGAACATAATGACAATGGTTTGTGCCAAAGCATTTTTATTGTATGGGAAAAATTATGGCAAAAGAGAGTATATGAGACAATATACTGACGAAGACATATTGCCGTCAAAAAGACAATTAAGACAATGGAGAATAAATGGCACAATAAAAGACCTAATAAAAAATGGTCAAATAGAAATAAATAATGACCTAGGAATATTCACCGCTAGTTTTATTACAGGATTAAGAGATTCAGGTATCTTCCAAGAACCTATAAATGAATGTTTCAGATTTAATAAAAATGCCCATAAAGAATTTGCCATAGACTTAACAAATATAAAATTACCCATTAAATTATCAAGGGTATATAAAAATGGTGTAGTTAACATATCCAATTGTTCTTTTTTACATTTAGGGGTTAATTCCAATAAATATAACTGGAACGAATACTTTGGGGGATTATTTACAGGATGTTGTATAAGCAGACATAAAAACGATAAATGGTTAATTATTGCACCAAAATCGGATATTTCATTTAAAAGGGTTATTTCCATCTTAAGCAATTACAATATTATTTATGAAGTTAAAGGGAACAAAATTTTAATTAGTCCATTTATGGGGGCATTATTCTTTGGATATATGCCTATTAATTCAGCTACTAGGATAATTGGTGTTAAAAAGGCTTACCAAGGGTCAAAACTGGCATTAGTCTACTGGCATATGGTTAGGGAAGTTGGACAGCCTGTAGCCCCTCCCAAAGCCCAAATACTGCCATTTGCGTTGAGCTATGCTAGTTATTGGAACTCTGGAATACTAAAAAAGACAGACATTCGGCAAATGGGGGTAGATATGGGCATATTTGGGATAAATGACGAGTTAAGAGCATTGATGAATGAATGGATTAGATACCATTCCTAATGATGTATTAAAAAGTGTCATTAGTTTGGTTAAAATTTGTACAAACTATCACTATATTTGGTAGAAATCAACACAAACAACACAAATGATTACTATAGGCGGTATGCTGATCAGAAGGGTTTAGGATCTTTCACTGATGTTTGTGGTTCAGTGGAAGTTCCTATTTTTACTTAAAAAAGGTTTCACTGGTCTTTGGGTTGTAATCTGCGTCTTTTCTGCGGTTTATGGGTAATAATAATCACAAGTAATATTTTCTTCCGACACCAGTGAATGTTTTTAAGGAAGCAAAAGACAAGGAGGTAAAGAAGTGGTTTATCAGTGAAAATTGCAGGCAAATGAGATGCGGGCGGAGAAGTATGGGGTATGAGTACAAAAATGAGTACAACATGGTACAAAAAGGCAAAAGAGATAAGTGACAATGATACTTTTTCAGATTGGGTAAAAGGGAAAGACATTACGCCAGAAGAGTTTGGTAGGGTGATAAAAGGTGGTGATCCTATGCTTGCGTCGTGGGCAGCTTCAAGTGAGAGATGTCCACCAGAAGCACTATCGGAAGTGTTGAGAAGTGGGAGGAACGACATTGTTGCGTGGTCAGCAGCTAATAACATTAATTGTCCTGTGAAAGCACTAGTGGAAGTATTGAGAAGGAAGAAGGCAGACGAAGTTTCTAAAAGGGTTATAGCCAACGGAAAAGTACCAGAAAAAGAGAAATTTCTCTGGATGTTGAATTCTATAACGAATGTTGCCAACACATTTTTTTTGATCTATTTAACAGAAAAAGACCCCCAGATAAGGAATGACGAAGAAATCAGGGAAGTTGTTAAGGACAAGTTGCTTAATTACATATTCAATGTTTATAAGCCTTTGAATGGGATATTTAAGCATTCTATTTTAAATGATAGCGTAATAAAGTTATTGAACGAATTTCAAGATGACTTTGAAGTGTCAGTAGTAATGAACGAACTGAACGAGTTAAGGAAGACAAATACTCCCCCTTATGGTTTATAAGTTTATTGCCCCATTATTGGACTATTTTTTATTATAACAAGTAGGATTGTAGGGTAAATTTGTATAATAATGATATATGAATTTCATTAAAAACGGATTAATTGTCTTCGTATTAGCTTTGATACTGGCATTTTTTCTAGTGTCTTTGCTTGTTGGTGTGCTACATATGACCCAAACCAAGTAAAACTTCCTTCTGATACCAAGTTACCTGCAGGCTATTCTTTGGTCTTGGATGGTGAACAAATAAGGGTAAGACTTCCTGACGGTTATCTTACTGAAGCACAATGGGTGACAGTAGAGATAGCTGTAGAATATGCCAAAAGTTATGAAGAGTGGAACAAGACACACTAAATGATGATGTTATTATGTTTTCATATTAAAATAGCCATACTAAATGCGTGTAAAATAAAGCTTGACATTTAGGTTGTTTATGGTATATTAATCTCAAAAGAAAGGAAGATACCTTGTTCGCACTAAATGACATTATAGAATGGGAGGTGGATTATGTTTAGTTTATTCCCTAGCGACTGGCAGGCCCCGAAGCCCAAGGATGTTGATAAGAACGGCAATTTTATGCCCAAAGAGCCAGTTCCCGTCCGCAATGCACGGAATGATGCCTGTATGCACACGAATGTCTGTCCTGCCGAAGAGATGTTGCGTCCTGGCGAAGAAGTTGATGTTAGCGAGATTGATGCTATGCTGGTCAGGATTGGGATGGCTGAATCTGGCAGGCAAGGAACTAGCGAAATCAATCAAGACCAAGTTGTGGCTATGATTGATAATGTCAATGCACATTTAAAGAAAAACATTGAGACACTCAAGTCTGCAAATCCTTATGATGGCGATACGGTGACAAGGGAAGATCTGATTAAACTACTAGAGATGTTTGTCAACTACAGTAAGACTTTGGAAAGCTATTTCAAGTCAAAGACGCACTAAATACAATGTAATAAACATAGGAGACACTAAATGAATAAACTGATGAAGGTAAACAGAAGCTCATTGCTTTGGGCCATCAAGAAATCAGCGACTATATCTGATGTGGCAAAGGTATTGGGTCGGGAACCAGAATATGAAGAGAGAATTTGGGACAAGATATTTCGTTTTTATCCAGAAGCAACAGACTTCCTGAAAAGGAATGAATCTCTCCAAGAAATGAAGGAACACAAGCTCAACGAAGATTGGGATGCACTAAAAGAATCACGTCTAGAATATATTGGTGCTACATATCGGTTGATGAAAAACAAAATGATTTAAAATAAAGGAAGATTATTATTGTAGCGAGAAAATGTCGTTATGATAATAAATTTTATTAAAGCAATTTGCCCAGTTTGTGATGAACATATTGAACTAGATGTATCTTCCCCCGATGTAAAAGTAGAAGCTTATGGGGATAAAATCTTATTATCCTTCAAATGCAAACAATGTGGCGAATTTGTAGATAATGAAGTATGGGAGAAAGAATAGAGATATTATTTTAAATTTACTTTTTATAATATTTTTCTAAATTGTATTTCTTATTTACTTTATTTCTTTTTTTAAGATCGCTTCCGTGTAGTGTTTTATGATCATCTTCCCACATTGGAATAATATTAGTGTAATGGCAAACTTTCTTTAGTTGCTCTATACTTATGTTAGCGGGACAGCAGGTAGATAACTCCACCTGTTTCAGTAATGCGACGAACATTGCTAATTACCGCTTATTTTATATATTTCTGCAATTAGTTATGAATATCCTTTATTAGAAAAAGAATAAATTAAGCTATATTTAATTCCTTTTTAACTCTGGCTTTATCAACAACTCCTTGGTTTAACAGTTGCAGATATAATTCTGCTTTCTCTTTTGATAAGTCTTTCTTATAATATTTCAAGTTAGCCTGCAGCTCTAGAGACTTCATTTTAACTTCAGTTCTGGACTTAATATATCTCAAGGTTACAAACACAGTAATTAGTCCGCCAATTACGGCAACCAATGCGGCTGACAATGTAGATGCCACTTCATTAGGAACTACCTTAAAAATTGCCAAGATAGTAATCAAGTTTGGTACAATAGTAGATATGAGTGTCACCCAGAATTCCGTGGTGGCATAACCAGGTGGAGTGGTGGCAGTTTCTTCTATTGTGGTTGTTAAGGTTGGATTTGTTTCGCTCATTTTTATGTCTCCTTTATATTGTTACACTAAATGATGTATCTATTATACAATAAAATTTATATTTTAACATTTATATTTCAATAAACTCCCCATTATTGTTTTTAATAGATATTTTGGTGTCATTTGTTGCTTTTGGTATGGGCAAACGGATTTCTTGAGACCATTCTTTCATAGCATACGGGTTTGGGAAATCAGCATTCATATCTATAATTTTGTTATTGTCCATTATTCTTAATTGAAAAGATTTATTATCTTTTATAAAATTCACATCCCAATAAAGCAACAAATAAGGTTTATGTCCCCAAATAGTGATTTCGTGACCAAGCAGGGGGACATTATTGAAAATCTTATATTGTTTGTTTATTTTAGTTGCAATTAATGTTGGGATGGAAACAAAAGAATATCCTTCGGTTATTAAATAAGGCAGAATGATTTCTAAAATTTTAATAGTAGAGCCAGTATGAGATCGGTTATGGCAACCATCGTGCATTGTTATGATTTTGCCAGGTTTGCAGGTATTCATAATGCCTTGTGCTTTTTCTAATGGGTTGCTACAGAAATAATCTCTTTTCATAATGGTCCAGCCAACAGAAGTCATATTAAAGTGTTTAGTTGCTATTTCTGTGTATGGAGTTAATGTTCCATATGGGGGTCTAAAATATATGGGATTAATGTTAAATTTGTTTAATATTTCAAAACATTTTTGGATTTCTTTATGGGTTACATCTTCTGGGTGTTTGGAAAAAGATATATGATTGAATCCGTGCAAGCCAATGTCGTGTTCTTCTTGAACAACTTCTTTAAATGTGTTTTGGTTATGAAGGATATTTTCAGCCAGCACAAAAAAAGTTGCTTTTATTTTATATCTTTTAAGAATATCAAGTATAATAGAAGTTGTGGGAGTATTTGGTCCATCATCAAATGTTAGGCAAAGCACTTTTTTATCTGTGGGTATGTAGTAAATTTTTTCCATAGGATTTTGTTTTTTTATTATTGTATTATTAAGTGTTGAGTAATTATAGTCTATATTATTAAGTTACTGAATTATTTTTTTTAAAACAAGGAAGACATTATGGAAAACAATTCTATTGATACACCGAATGTTACTCGTCCACCTATGAATATACCACGAAGATCAGTGAACTATGTACCTGCCCAAGGGAATGGTAGCAATAGTGAAACTTTAAAGGAACACAGGAAGTTACTGATTTATGTGGGGGATATGGTGCAGGTTATAGATCCGAAGAGCCACTTAATGGGGAAGTTTGGTCTAGTGGAAGAGATATGTGCAAGGAATCCGCAATACCAAGTGATTGTCAAGATCGGCAAGATCAGGAATCCATTGAAGTTTTTCCAGCTGAAGTTCTGCACTAGGATTGATCCCATCAAGAATAATGGACTTTACAAGACTAGTGAAACAAATGGGATTCAAAATGCAGGCAACGAAAGCGACGTGTCCGCCAAGGTTTCGGACTTCATTGATGAGATCAGTGAAGAAGACGAGAATAGTGGTAACAGGGAGGGGATGAACGAGAAACACGGTTTAAAATTATGATGTTGACTTTTTCTGGTTTTGTGATACATTGCTTCTATGAAAAAGAAATTGGATATCCCTGTGAAGGACTGTGTTGGGTGCGGATTTTGTTGCAAGAAGGCTTCGTGCGTATTATCAGTGAAGATTTACGGCAATGTGGATGTGTGTCCTGCTTTGGTTTGGGACGAAGGGAATCGCAGGTATTGGTGCAAAGCCTGCCAAGTTGCTGGTGAACTTGGTGTCAAATACAGGGCTGATCTGTCTATTGGCGAAGGTTGCTGTTGCAGTTTAAATTCCGACAGGCAGAACATTCCGCCACCCAAGACGGCTCGTATTTATCCTACACCAATCAAGAATTATCCCCAAGAAGTAAAGGTTTTACTGAAACATATGGCAGGACAATTTGTTAGTTACGACTTAATATGGCTAACTATTCACGGCGTAGCTAGGGAGCTGGGCGACCCCGAATTTGAGAAGTGGGCATTACATTGGATAAAGGAACAACGGGCTAGTCATATTGAATCATTTATGGGTTAAATCATTGAATCATTTATGGGTTAAATCAATGTCCCTATAATTCAGTTAGATAGAGTATATTAGTTTGGATAGAAAAAAGAAGGATATCCAAGTTCAACATAAGAAGTATCTTGTAGAAGGAGATATTTCTTATGGAAACAAAAAAATGTCCAAGGTGCAATAAAGAAAAAAGTCTTGATGAGTTTCATTTTAAAAAGAGTGAAAACAGATATAATTCTTGGTGCAAAAAGTGTTTTTCTGCTATGTGTATGTTGCGGTGGAAAGACAGGAAAAGAAAAGCTGTAGAATTATTAGGAAATAAATGTTTTAAATGTGGATACAGTAAAAATTTGGCTGCTTTGTGTTTCCATCATAGAGACCCCAAAATAAAAGAGTTTGGGTGGGTGGAATTAAGATTAAAAAAATGGGAATCAATTGTAGAAGAATTAAAAAAATGTGATTTGCTTTGTAGTAATTGTCATAATGAAATTCATTCTCCAGACCAAAATTTAATACTTATTGATACTGGAAGTAGCAATTCTTCCCTAAATAACGAAGAAAAAAATTTTTTGCCAACAGGGAAATGTCCAACATGTGAAAAATATGTATACGGAACAAAATATTGTTCTACGAAATGTGCATCTAATGGGAACAGAAAGGTTGTAAGACCATCAAAGGAAGAACTTGATGCTTTATTAAAAGATAGTAATATTAACGCTATCAGTAAAAAGTATGGTGTTTCTTGGCAATCTATAAAAAAGTGGATTAAACAATATAACGATACTCCTGTAGCTCATCTGGACAGAGCAAAAGATTTCTAATCTTTAGGTAGGGGGTTCAAGTCCCTCCAGGAGTGCCATTAAAATAGCCCCGTAGTCTAGAGGATAGGCAGCGTTTTCCTAAAGCGCACAATGCAGGTTCGAGTCCTGTCGGGGCTACCATTTTGTTTAATTTTCTTCTTGACATTTGTATTCAAAACTGCTATATTTCTCATCAGAAAGGAAAACTATGTCTACTATTAAATATGGCAACATAACTGTTTATGATGAAGCTAATCCCCGTTTCAAGATGTTTAGGAAGTATGGCAGATTTCCCAGCAATCTCACATTTGGTTTTGAAGATGAGATTGTTTATAACCCCGCCAATTCAGGGAAAAGATTTAACAACAAGGTTGAAGATTTGATGCTCCAAGCCCCCTATTTGTATCTCAAGGAAGAAGCTTCCAATTGCGGGGTTGAACTCAATAGTCATCCTTTTAATTGGTCTTGGTTTCTCGCCCTGATGAAACACTCAAGGAAAGACTTCATTAGTGAACTTTCTACCTTGAGACATCCAAATGATTTCTATGTTAATAACGAGTGCGGATTCCACATACATCTTGGCAAGCAATTTTTTACCAAGGAACATTTAGTCAAGATGGTTAAGTTTTTTTACGACAAGAAGAACACCAAGTTTTTGCACAAGATAAGCAAGCGGACAAGGAACAGCTTCAACGAATGGTCTTCGCCTTTTGTGCCGAAGCGGGAAAGAAGGGTCGGTAATGTATGGAAAAATGAACGGTACACATTTGAGCAGATAGCTTCTTTCAGTCCCAAAAGATTTAACGACGAGATGGTGGATAAAGCCTGCATTCTGAACCTATATCCAAAGGAGACGATTGAAATCAGGATGTTTAAGGGTACGACCAACCCCGTACTTTTTAGGGCATATCTTGAGTTTGCATTGGCGGTTTCTCTGTTCACGAAGAATGCTAGTCTTAACAAGGTCACCATCAAGAACTTCAAGAGATTTGTGAAGAAGAATATTGGGGACTACAAGAACCTGTATCGTTTAATAACTAAACCAAAAAGATTAAGGGTATGAAAAATTACAAAACAATTGAAGAATTAGAGCAACATTTTTTCAACAAGGCGGGTAAAATTGGGTGTTCTTATGAAGTAAAAAAGATTTTATATGATGCAATCTATGATGCTTATTGGCTTGGCGAATCAGTTGGGAAAAGAGCCGAGAGAAAAAAGCATAAAACAGACCAAGCAGATATAACAATGGAAGATTAATCTATGTGTGTCATTATTCATAAACCAAAGAATGTAGATGTCCTTCAAGAGACACTCACTAAATGCTGGAACGCCAATCCACATGGTGTAGGAATAATGTATGCTTCCAATGGTTTTCTCAAGGTTATCAAGGGAATGATGACACTAAATGATTTCCTGCAGGCATATAAGGAACATAAATTAATGGAGAAGGAAGTTGTAATTCATTTCCGGCTGGCATCTGCTGGAGAAATTAGTCCAGAATTGACGCATCCGTTCTGGGTTTTTGATGATGGTGAGAAAGAACACGATTTAGCATTCGTCCACAACGGGCATATGTTTGAGTACGATGTGGGTGGACTGAAACAATCTGATACTCTAGTGTTTAGAAACGAAATACTATCAAAGTTACCCCACGATTTCCTGCACAACGATGCCATAGTGGAACTTCTGGATTCATATCTTGACGGGTCTATAATGGTTTTTATGGATAACTTAAGTAATGTGAACATACTTGGCAATACAGATTGTGGTGTCACATTGGACGGGTCGTGGTATTCCAATGAGTTCTGGAGAGACGAATATTCCGAGAGTACATTGGACGAAGAAAAGATAGAGCTTTTTACCCAAGAACTTCGTGACATAGGAGATGATTTGGAAGCAAAAGATGAACTTAATAAATAAAACCAATCTGCGAACAGACCAGTTGCAACATCTCATCAAGGAAGTTGCCAAAAGAGAAATGGTTGACTTGAAGGATGCGATCTTCACAATAATTTATAGGCGTGGTGGTCGTAACGGCATCGCTGGGTATGCATACTACGGGTTGCCTGCCAGAGTAACACTTAAAGTTCCCAAGGACTTCCAAATTGACAAGGTAGAATTAGCTTATGTTATATCACATGAGCTTTGTCATACCCAAGGTTTAAGGCATAAACAAATGAAGAATGCCATTTATAGTCGCCATTATGCTCACAAACACAACATTGATTGGCGTCAGCACTACCTGTGGGCAAACGATCTCCCTTTAGAAGTAACATTAGTGAAAGTTATTACCCCCATTCCCAAGAGCCAGATTATCCAACAAAAAAGAGACAAGTGCAAACGAGCAATGGATAAATGGGAAAATAAAGTAGAACGGAGCCAGAACTGTTATCTGAAATGGAGACGGAAGTTTATGTATTACGAAGCTCAATTATTAAAGGTTGCATTACCAACCAATGATTTGTCTTGACATTTTGAACACAATGCAGTAGTTTGAAAACAAGGAGAAGAAAATGTCAAAATATTTTTTAATCAAAGAACGCAATTATTGTAAAATTGATGGGGGCTTTAGAGGTCAAGACAGGAAGTTGTTGGGTTCTTATGATGATTACAATGAAGCCATTAAAAATGCCAGCCAATTTCCAGGAGAAGAAGGTTACAAAAAACCGCAAGATGAAACACTTATTTATGTAGTTAAAGTTGTTGCTAAATGTTTTGCGAACTTAAATAGTTTTGAAAATTGTAAAGAAGAACAAAATATTCAAAAAATTCAAGTTACAAAAGTATGCGAAGAATGTGGATGGCCTGAACACGAAGGACGATGCGGAATAGAAGCACTACAAAAATAGGGGGGGTCAGATGGGTAGAAAAAAAGGGTCTAAAAATAAACCAAAAGTTCCAGTTGAAGGTGTTGTTCTACCTGTAGTCAAAGAAGCACTAGCAGTAGATAATCCTGCAGTTGAAGCTTCTGTAGCTGAAATTCCTTTGACAGAAATAAAAAAGAGAGGGCGTAAAGAATATGTTCCGGAAGATCCAACTTGGGTATTAACCGAAACATCATATGGAACTCCAATAGCTATTACAGACATATGTAAAAACGAAGGTGATTGTTATTTTGTAGTTGTGCCAAATTATAGGGAAAGAAATTCCAAAACCACCATTCATTCAGCTAGTGTAATAAAACCTGTATTTAATACCCCAGAGATAGAGAAGGAATTTGAAGGTATTTTGTTTGCTACAGAAGTGATGAAGCAACCTGTGCTTCCTGTGGCAGAAGACACACTAAATGTTGCAAATGTAGAAACCGATAAGGAAACAAAGTAACTTATTAATATATATAGAAGAAAAAGGTTTTATTTCCATAATATTAGAATAATAATATTAAGGAGATAAAATATGAAAAAATCAATTCAATCAAATGAAGAACATAATGTTATCAAATTGTATCAAAGTGGTCTATCTTGTCAAAAAATATCTAAATTATATAAATGTTCTCAAGCCACTATTGCAAATTACTTGGTTAAAAATAATATTGCCAGAAGAAGCAATTTAATTAATTCAAGAAGATTAAATATTAACAAAGATTTTTTTAAAGACATTGATCAAGAAAAAAAAGCTTATTTATTGGGTTTCATATTTGCCGACGGGTCTATAAGCAAATCAAAATATTATTTAGCATTAGCATTGGCAGAAAAGGACAAAGAAATTATAGATCTTTTACAAGAATCAATTTATCCTGATAAACAACCTACATTATCTTATAGAACTATCAAAAATAAAAAAGGACTCAGCAAAAGATATGTCAAGTTGAGTATTTCTTCTAAAGAAATTTGTACAGATTTAATCAATTTAGGTTGTTTTCCAAATAAAACGCTAAAAGTGCGATTTCCTAAAATACGCAAAAATTTATATAGACATTTTATTAGAGGATATTTTGATGGAGACGGAACTATAACTTTTGCTCGCAATCGCCCTTTTGTAAATATTATAGGTAATATTGAATTTTTAAAACCTATACAAAATATTTTAAAACAAGAAATTGCCATAAAAAAGAAAAAAATATTTCGTTCTTCTAAAAAAAATAAACTATGTGTTTTAGCACTTTCTAGCGTTAATGATGTTTATAAAATGTATAATTATATGTATGAAAATGCTAATTTTTTTCTAAAAAGAAAATATGAAAGATTTCTCTCTGGTATAGAAATAATTAAAAAAAGTAAAAGATTTGGAAAAGAAAAATCATCTAAATATAAGGGGGTATGTTTTGACAAGTCCCGCAATAAATGGATGGTTACTTGTCATTATAAAAATTTAGGAAGATTTTTAACAGAAAAAGCTGCTCATAACGCTCGTCTATTGTATGAAAAAACATTACAAAGGAAATAATTAATGCGCAAACTAGCTTCAATACAAAAAATAGAAAGCCTTCGAGACATTCCTGGAGCCGACAAAATTTTAGTCTGTACTCTAAAAAATCTTGGCTGGGAAATGGTTGTACGCAAGGAAGAAGAGTATAAGGTCGGCGATTTAGTGGTGTATTGCGAAACTGATAGCGTTATGCCTGAAAAACCAGAATTTGAGTTTTTGAGGGAAAGAAAATTTCGCATAAAAATAATTCGGCTTAAAAAACAAATTTCACAAGGTATTGTTTTCCCATTAAGTATTCTTCCGCCTTCTTTTACTATAGACAAAAATAACATTGAAGGCACAGATGTTACAACGATACTTGGGGTTACAAAATACGACCCCCAGTTACAAGAAGAAAAGGCTATGGCAGAACAAGCCCACAAATCCAAAGTTAACAAATTCTTTATGCAATTTGGTTTGTATCGTTTTATTTACTTTAAACTTCATCACAAAGACAAGGGTTGGCCAAGCTGGATACCTCATACTGACGAAGAACGTTGCCAAACCTGCCTTTCAATGTTAACGAATCGTCCCAATAGTGAATGGTATATAACTGAGAAAGTTGATGGATGTTCATGCTCGTACTTTGTTGGAACTAAAAGGAGTTGGGGCATTAAAAAACTAGAGTTCGGTGTCTGTTCTCGCAATATCCGTTTAGGCAAACCAGACAACAGCAGTTACTGGGCAATGGCAAAGAAATTTAACATCAGTGAAAGATTGCTGGAACTTGAAGAAGCTGGCATTGTTGTCCAAGGAGAGTGCATTGGCGGAAAAATACAGGGCAATAAATACAAGTTGCCAGAACAGGATTTCCTTGTATTTAATGTAATTGATAATGGTACAAAGTATACGCTTGGGCAAATGAAGGTTTTTTGCCTACAGAATGGTTTCAAGACTGTACCAATCATCAGTGAAAGTTGGACATTTGCTGGGGTTGGCGACCGTTCTGCCCCAGACATAATTAAAGAACTTGTTGCTATGAGTGTTGGCAAGAGTTTACTCAATAAAGATATCTGGAGAGAAGGTGTAGTTGTGCGTCTCAAAGAAGATCCAAATGTGTCGTTTAAGGTAATTAACCCAGAGTTTGAGTTGGCATATCCGCAGTAATAAATATGAAATTTTTATCAATATTCTTTTTGATAGTATTTATAGGCATCATTTTGGACATTTTATATACTTTATTTTCTTCTTGACATTTTCTTTCAATCTGCTATATTGCTTATCAAAAGAAAACAATTCCCAAGGATACACTAAATGAACGACCCAATAGAAGTATTATGTAGACCTAAATGGTATGGGGCTGGCTTTCCTATGCCCAATGCCGACTTAACAAAATACAAAGCCATCCAAATTTCTAAACATAGTAAAGAAGCACAAGAAGTCTTTAACGAAAAATACCTAAATGATTTGCCTGAAAATTTCATATGGAAAATTATTACTATTAGTGGATTGGTTTTTAGATCCAATGAAGAATTTATAGAAGAGTTCCATATTTTAGATGGATGGGGTAATATCATAAAGTAACACTAAATGATCACATAAGGAGGAAATTATGGGCTATGAAGTTGAAATTTCTGTGGTTCAACATCGTCAGGACAATATTTTCAAAGGTTTTGATGGTTGGTGTCAGGTTATGGCAACATTAGAGCTTTCCAAAATCGGGGACGGCGAAGTAAACAACATCATTAAGAAGTATCGAAAAGAGCAGGAAACTATCCCAACGAAGAAACGATATTTTTTCTACGAAGACCACACCAATAGGGAAGTTAAAGTTAGTGAAGACAAATACGGAAGCCATCTACCAATTGTCCCCATTAAAGAGTTTTATGAAGCTTTAGTCAAAAACAACAACGAAATCAAGAAAAACAAAGAATACGGCGGTGCTGGCTATCGTAGATATGAAGTTGCCATTAACTTACTGAAACCGTTTATTAAAAGCAAGCAGTGGGAAGGCGAGCGAAACAACAACTGGCTGTATGTGATGGCATATGGGCATTGACGCACTAAATGATGAGGCGTATATGAACGAACACGAAGAAGAAGACCAATTAATTGCCGACAAGTTTGAAATTAACAAATATATTGCAGAAGAAATCTTGACCATTAAGAAGAAAAAGGTCAAAAAAATGAACCAAAAGACATTTGATAAACTGGTTGATAAAATCTGCGTAAAATATGAAATTGGCATAACTGATGAGCTTAACGAATTCGTGGAAGATAAACTTATTGAAGCGTTGGAAAAAATTAAGGTTAAATTGGATAAACTTATATGATTAATTATCCAACTATTATTAAGCTTAAATGGCATAAAGGTTATAAGAAAGATTATCCCAAAAGTCTCAAAACTTATGCTGTAGTGTTAAAAAACAAGAAAAAACCATACAATTCGTGTACAGATTTTGCTCTTTTTATTACTGAAAAAATAAATAGTCATAATTTTGATAGGTGGCGTTTATTAAATTGGTTCGGAGATGTATTTGTTGAAACTGATATTGAGAGTAAAGTTCATATTGAAGAATGGGCAGATTTAAAAGGAAAACAAAAATGATTGTTAATAAATCTAAAAAGAAAGAAAAAAGGTTAGAAATTGATTTGACTGGACCACAGGGGAATGCATTTTGTTTACTTGGAATAGCTCATGATTTTGCTAAACAACTAGGTAGAGAAGAAGATTGGTCGGAAATTAGTAAAAGAATGAAGTCTGGGAATTACGATAACCTGTTGAAGGTGTTTGAAGAAGAATTTGGTGAATATGTGATTATGTATAAATAAGGAGAAAGTTATGGCTGTAATAAAAAAAATAGGTAAAACAGTATCTTTTCCGCTAGGGCAAATAGTGGCTACACCTGCTGCTCTTGCTGCTTTGGAGAAGTCTGGGCAAAATAGTGCAGAGTTTCTGGATCGCCATAGTAAGGGAGATTGGGGAGACGAACTTGGTGAAGAAGACAAAAAAGCAAACGACGAAGCTCTGACAATTGGTGAAAGATTATTGAGTGCCTACAAGTTGGATGATGGCGTAAAGATTTGGATCATCACCGAAAGAGATCGAAGTGTTACAACTATTTTATTACCTGATGATTATTAAATAATTATTTTAATCTTGGCAATGGGCTAAGTATGCCTATAGAACTTTATAGGTTTCCGTTGAATCAGACCCCTCCAGATGGGAGATTGGCGCAATGGTTAGCGCAGGGGTCTTATAAATCCAAGGTTGGTGGTTCAAGTCCACTATCTCCCACCAATTTGTTTGGGTCTAACATTCCGTGATCTAACTCCCAATGACAGTTTCGGCAAAGAAGCACTATGTTCTTCTGGTCGTTAATTATGAAAATCTTTGTATCTAGGTCAAAAGAACCTATGGGTTTTATATGGCATACTTCTACATGTTTGTCGTAGCCACATTTTTTGCATTTTTGAACAAATTGCTTCGTTATTCTGCAAGCATGTAGTCTTACTCGTCTGTATTTGTTGGCTGGTTTTGAGTTTTCTCCAATGCATTCTTTTAATGTTCTGTTGGCTATATAACTTTCTCCGTTTAGGTGTTTGCCTTCTTTTATGCATTTTTTACAATATGTCCACTCACTTAAAATTAATGATTGACAACACTTACATTTTTTTGTTCTTGATATTTTATGTTCTGCCTTGTTATGAAATGTAGTAGAGCATGAAGTGGAACAAAAATCAAAGTCTTGGTTTTCTGTTGCCATACGAGTGAATTTTTTCTGACATTCTTTGCAAACAAATTCTTTGTTTTCTTTTCTAAAAAACTTTGATTTGAATGGAACGCAATCAAGGCAATATTTCCTATGGTGAAGTCTTTGCCTTTTGCCGTCTATAATAGGATATTTGTCAAAAGGTTTATTACATTTTGTACATATGATTTGTTTCATTAGTGGCTCCTTTGTTATTGAATGCTTAACTATTGTCTATATTCAAAGGTTTTGGGTTCAATTCCTGCCTAAACCACTATTATTTTTATTGTTGACATTTTTCTAATATTGGCTATATTGACTTTAAATAAATGAAAAAAGATTATAAAAACGCAATAATGCTAACTTCTATGCTCAATATGATGGGTTGGGGAGATCCACGCCATTCCCGATATCTTGAAGCAATGCAACCATATGTTGTGGAAAAGAAGGCAAAAAAATGTTTATTGCCCAGTTGTAATGTTCTAACCAAACATAATGGGGGCTATTGTTGCGGTAATCATTGTAGGGAACACGACAGGATAAAAAAAGGAAAACAATTATGAACAAAAACGGAACTACTCTGGTTGAACTTATGGTTATTGTTGCTATAATCGGCATATTGTTAGCAATAGCAATACCTTCTTTTAAGAGGGCTCATGAAGCTGCTAAAGCTAGAGAAATTCAAAAGACCACATTGGTAGAAAATCCCACAGAAAAAGCTGTTGCCCAAGATTTTTACTCAATAAAAGAAGAAAGGCATGGAGAGTATATGATTATAACTGTTGGTTGGGGATGGAATGAATCTTCAGTTCTGAAAGGATCTAA
>Ga0247841_10007338_pt1 | contig 16441 bp, 18 predicted proteins | sample LaCruzMarch2015__2_FD_192410 | JGI IMG/M metagenome (GOLD analysis project Ga0247841, IMG submission 192410) | Freshwater microbial communities from meromictic Lake La Cruz, Castile-La Mancha, Spain - LaCruzMarch2015_18m | ecosystem: Environmental > Aquatic > Freshwater > Lake | place: Spain... | reverse complement strand
CTGAACGGCACGCGCTCCGCCGCCTTCGCGTACACGAGGAGCGAGCCGTCGGGAGGGAAGCCGATGCCGCGTCCCCAGCCGTGGCTCCATCCCGCGCCCAGCCGCGTTCCATCCGCGTCCATGGGCTGGTAGTAGTCGTTGGGGTTGGGGAAGGCGACGAGCGGCTCGAAGCGCGCGCAGGCTTCCGCCGCTTCGGGCATGTTGGAGAAGACGGACGGATTGTCCCGCGCGGCGAGGCGCGTCGCCTCGAGGCGCGCCGCGTCCTCCGCGGCCGCGTGCGCCACCCTGCCCGCGTATCCCTCGTCAGTGCGGGCGAACGTGCAGAGGCGGCACATGGGCGCTCACTCCGCCTTGAGGGTGTACGTCTCGCGGAAGGTGACCTGCTTAACTTCGGGAAGCAATGAGCGCACCGCCCCGATGAACGCGTTCTTCGCGACGAAGTACTCCGCGCTCTCAGGCTTGTCGTTCGCCGCCACGGCCACATCGAGCTTTCCGTCGGTGAATTTGTGCTCCGCGTCCTTGAGCGGCCCGTTTTCGGCGAGCGCCTTCGCCCGCGACTCCGTGCCCTCAACGCGGTCCGCGACTTTCACGTCGAACGAAAGCGTCTCGCCCGCGAGGGGGTGGTTGAGGTCCACGACGACTCGCCCCGAGTTCACGCTTTTGACGAGCGCGGAGCGGTTGTCGATTTCAATCACCAAACCCGGGTACGGCGCGACGTCGCGCTTGCGGAACTCCGAGAGCGGGATGACGCGCACGAGCGCGGGGCTGCGCAGGCCGTACGCCTTCTCGGGAGGAACGGAAATGGCCTTCGTCTCGCCGACATCCATCCCGTCGAGCGCCTCGTCGATTCCGGCAATCGTCATTCCCTTGCCCACGACGACGAGCACGGGCCCGTAGCGGGCTCCGGGGCGCGCCAGGCCGGCGTCCTTCGCCGCCGCTTCGCTCGTCGTGTCGAACACGTGCCCGTCCGACGAGCGCTTTCCGGTGAATTCAATCTTCGCAAAATCGCCTTTCGCAAGCTTCGCCATTCTGGAAAACCTCCAACGCGGGTGTTTTTTAAATCCCTAATTTAATAAATAACCCGCATCTTCCGAGGTGGTTAATCCGTGGCGTTCAAGCTCGACCTGAAAACAATATTCATCCTCGCCATCGTTGCGATGTTCGTGCTCCAATCGCTCGCCATCCAAAGCTCCATGGGCCAGTCGGAACCGGCCGCGACGCCGACGCCCACCGGAATCGCGGGCAACCCCGTCTACGCCTACGCCGCCGTCAACGCCACCATCGTCTCGTATGCCGGCGGCGAAGTGGTGGTCACGGGGACCGGCGTCGGCTCCCAGCCGGAAATGCGCGATGCCCTCGCCCGGCTGAAAACACAAGGCGAAGTGACCTATTTCACGTCTCCCACGACTGACATGCTGGACATCATCGTGCCCTCGATTGCGAACGTCACCGGAATCGCGTGGGCCCTCCAGCCGTACCTCCCGCCCGGAGGCAACATCACGAGCCACGCCACGCTCGAGCTTCCCGCGAACATCACGTTCACCACGGCTTCGGGCAACGTCACGGCCCCCGGCGGCTTCCGCATCAGCGGCACCATCGCGCCGTTCCTCTCCGAAGGCTCCCGCCTCCCCGTCGGGCTCCACGTCTACCTCATAGGTACGAACATCACGGACGCCTCAGCCGAACTTCTCGAGATGCGCGGCACCGTCGCGGTGAACGCGTCCGTCTCGAACCTGTCGGGAGACTGGCAGGCGGGCTCGGCCATCCCGTGGGGCGCGCGCGCCATCGACGTCGCGGGACTCAACGCGTCGCTCTCGCGCCTCGCCGCCAAACATTCGCTCTCCTACCTGCAGAATGACTCCGTAATCATCCTCGCCGCGCTCAACGCCTCGCAGGCGGCGGCAGCGGCAAGCCTCCCCTTCGTCGTTTCCGCGGGCGGCAACCTGCTCACGCTCGAGCCTAACTTCACCGACGAGGAGGCGGCAACGCAAGCCATCCGGAGCGCCATCGGCGACAACGCGTCGGTTCACTTCCCCGATTCCCTCCTCTCCGCGAGCCTCGCCGGCACGAACGCAACCGCGGAAGAAATCTCGGCAGCGCTCAACGGAACGGGCGCCGCGCTCAAGCGGTCCGGAACGCTCACGCTGTCGGGCAACATCACCATCGACGGCCAGTCGTACCCCATCCCCGCAGGCACCACGGTCAGCGAACTCCTCCCCGCGAACGCGACGCTCGGCGGGAGCGCGCCGTACTCCGCGTCGTACATCATCAGCGCCGCGGCTGTAACCTCGCTTCGCTGAACGGGTGGCAGGGCACATGACTCCCCGCCGCCAGAAAATCGCGGTCATCGGCTACGGCAACCAGGGCCGCGCGCAAGCCGCGTGCCTGCGCGACTCCGGTTTTCCCGTCATCATCGGCGCGCGGAAGGGAAAATCGTTTCGCGCCGCGCGGCGCGACGGCTTTTGCGTTCTCAACGTCCCCCGCGCGGTCCGCTCCTCTGACGTCGTCTGCGTGCTCCTTCCCGACATGGCCCAGAAGGCAGTCTACGCGCGCTCGATAGGGCCCTGCCTTGTGCGCGGCCAAACGCTCGTGTTCGCCCACGGCTTTTGCGTCGCGTTCGGCCTCATCAAGCCGCCCGGCTTCGTCGACGTCGTGCTCCTCGCGCCGAAAGCGACGGGGCGGCAGCTGCGCGCGTCGTTCCTCGACGGCACCGGCACGCCCGGCGCCTACGGTGTCCACCGCGACGCGAGCGGCAGCGCGAAAAAAACCGCTCTCTCCCTCGCGCGGGCGCTCCGCATCCGTTCGCCCGTCCGCTGCACGTTCGCGCAGGAAGCCCGCGCCAACCTGTTCGCCGAGCAGGCCGTTACGATTGGCGGCCTCCTCGGCATCATCCGGGCGGGGTACGACACAATGGTGTCGCGCGGCGTGCCTCCCGAACTCGCCTACCACGAATGCGTCGGCGTCACGAAGCTCATCGCGGACATGCTGGCGCGCGACGGGTTGAAGGCCGCAATCCGCGGTGTTTCCGAGACCGCCGGCTACGGCGCGCTCACGCGCGGCGGCAGGGTCGTCACTCCCGCGGTCAAACGGGAGATGGAGAAAATCTTCGGCGAAATAGAGTCCGGCGAGTTCGCCCGCGAATGGTGCGCAGAGCACGCGGCGGGAATGAAGGAATTCGCGAAACTCAAGCAGGCTGCCGCGCGCCACCCGCTCCAAACGGTGGGCGAAAAAACCAGGCGCGCCCGCCGCTAAACCTTAAATCCGCACGCGCGACAATGCTTCCTTCGTGGAAACAGGCTTCAACGTTCACGTCGGCATCAACCTCGCCGCCGCAATCCTCGTCGGCTTCTACTGCCATTCATCGCTCGACATCGCGCCCGCCGTGCTCGCCCTCCCCCTCTCGCTCTTCGTCGCGAGCGCGGCGGTTCCCGACGTGGACTGCGCCTCGTCGCGGCCGAGGAAATACGTGCGGTTCGGCGCAATGTCGTGCCTCGTGTTCCTTTCCGCAGCATACTTCAGCACGCTCTCGGCGTGGAACCCGGTCCTTCCGTTCGTCCTCCCGTTCCTCGGCGTGCTGGCTCTCGAGCTCGCGATGCCCGCCCACAGGGCCATTCTCCACTCGCCGCTCGCAGCCGTGGGCTGGGGGGCGTTCTTCTTTTTCGCGTTCGGCTCGCCGCTTACCGGCCTGCTCGCGGGCCTCGGCTACGCTTCTCATTTGGTTGTCGACGCGCTGGGGGACCGCACCTGAGCGCATTCCTCGGCCTTTTAAACTTACCCGCCCTCATTTACTACGGCGTTGATGACACCGTCCCAGAATGAGCCGAGAGGCATTGATTGACGGAGTAGCTTCTGAGCCAAACCTTCACGCGTTTGCGTGCCCTTTTCATACAGTCTTTTTAAACTCCCTCCCGACAAAAGCGAACCGTATGGGCTCGCTGAAAGATAAATTCAATGAAAAGCGCGGGAAGCTCATCGAGGCGGGGTACGACCAGATTGCCGAGTCGTACCATGCCGCGCGCAGGCAGTTCGACGTGACGGGCGAGCTCGATGCGTTCATGGCCCTGCTTCCCGGCCGCGGCCGGGTCCTCGACGCGGGCTGCGGCGCGGGCGTGCCGGTGTGCAAGACGCTCGTCGCAAAGGGGTTCCGCGTGACGGGAATCGACATTTCCGACGGCATGCTCGCGCTCGCGAAGGAGAACGTCCCGCAAGCGGACTTCCTCAAAAAAGACATGACGAAACTCGACTTCCCCGAAGACTCATTCGACGGCATCACGGCGTTCTACTCCATCATCCACGTGCCGCGCGAGCGGCACGCCGCGCTGTTCGGGAGCTTCCGCCGCATCCTGAAGCCGGGCGGCGCCATCCTCGCCTGCATGGGGGCGCGGGAGTGGGAGGGTGAGGGCGAGCTCATGGGCGCGCCGCTGTATTGGAGCCATTACTCGCCCGACCGCTCGACGCGGCTCATCACGGACGCGGGCTTCAACGTGCTCTCGGCCCGGTTCTTCGACCACGGGGATGGGGAGGAATTCCTGTGGGTGTGCGCCCGGACGACGAAAGGGCTCAAATCTTCTTCGCCATCTTCATGGAAAACGGTTTGAGGCCGAACTCGCGGTACAGCGAGAGCGCGGGCCTGTTTTCCAATGCAACGAGGAGCGTGAGCATGCGGGCGCCGTGTGCCTTCGCCTTCGCCTCTGCGGATGCGAGCAGGCGCCTGCCGAGTCCCTTGCCGCGGAAAACCTTCTCCACGTACAGGTTGTCGACGTGGAGCTCTTTTTGCACGATGAAGATGGGCGGCCTGTCCTGGATTTTTCCCGTCAGGAAGCCGACGGCATGGCCGCCATCCTCCGCGACGAGCATGACGAAGTCGGGCGAAGCGATTTCATTGCGGAGGAAGCGCTCGAACGACCCGGGCGCGTCGGGCGTCGTGCGCCAGTAGTCGCCGCCGAAAGGCGCTTCGAACGCTTGCAGCTTCTTCCACAAAGCAAGCATCGCGGGTATGTCCCGCTCCGTCGCGTTCCGAATCCCGAATGCCATGCGCCCGCCGCCGTTCAAGACTTTGTGTCCGTCTTCTCCATGCGCGTGATGCCGCGCCGGATTCTCTTGATTCCCTTCTTGAGCGACGTGTCCAGCTTCGCCTCGAGCCCGCGCAGCGAGTCGCCGATTTCGATTTTCTCCTTCGCCTCGAGGGCGGCCTTCCGGGAGCCGAGCGTCGCCGCAAGCGCGGATTCGCACGCAGCCTTCTCATTCTCCAGGTCGGCTATGCGCCCGCCGAGCTGCTCGATGTCCTTCTTCATGTCATCTTCCTGCTGGCGGTGGAAGCGCTCGACTGCCTGCCGGGCGCGCATGCGCTCGGTGATATCGAGCATGGAGGCGATGCTCTGCCTCGTTCCCGGGACGACGTCGATGTTGAGGTACATGCTTTTGACGGCGCCTTGCTTGTCGAGCAGGTCGAATCGGTACGCCTTGGGCGCCATGCCGGGGCCCTTCCGGCGCATCTTGTGGTAGTGCTTCATGCGCGCGAGGTCCTCCTTCGTCGCGACGAGGGATGTCCACTTCTTTTTTCCCTCGAATTCCTCGCGCGTGTAGCCGGTGAGCTCCGTGAATTTCTTGTTCACGCGGGACACCGTCATGTCGTTCTCAATGACCATGACTGCCGTGCCCGTGTTCTCGAGCAGGGTGGAATACTCGTCGCGGCTCTTCTCCACGTCCGAAACGTCCGTCATGGAGCCGATAATCTGCTGCGTGCCGGGGACGATGCCGGTGGACATGAGGACGGTCTTGACGTTCCCCGCCTTGTCCCGGAGCGAGAAACGGTATGCCTTGGGCGCCAAATTCGTGTCGATGCGCCGCATCCAGTGGTACTTCTCAATCAGCTTCCGGTCCCCCGCGGTCGCGGCGAGCGCGGACCACTTCTTTTTTCCCTCGAATTCCTCGCGGGTGTAGCCGGTGAGCTCCGTGAATTTCTTGTTGACGCGGGACACCGTCATGTCATTGTTGATGACCATGACCGCCGTCCCCGTATTCTCGACCACGGCGAGGTACGCATTTTCGGCCTCCGCACTGACCTCCTCCAAGCCTTCCTGAACCCGTTTGCTCGCGGTGGTGTCCTGCAGTGTTTCTATTGCGGCGGTGATGTTTCCGCCCGCGTCGTATATCGGTGCCGCGTCGAAGGAGATGTATCGGTCTTTGCCGCCGAGGTTGGGGTACCAGCCTTCGGCGCGCACGCCGTTTTTGTTGAGGGTTGAGCGGGAGTATGTCGCGTAGAGTTTTTCAATTCCGTCGGTTTTGCCGTCGATGACTAGGTCGGCGACGCAGGGGCGTGGTTTGTCGTAGAAGGCTTTCCATTGGTTGCTCGTGCCTATCATGTCGCTCGCTTTCGTGCCGGTGAGCTCTTCGCACGCCTTGTTCCAGTAGAGCACCTTGTGGTCTGCGTCCACGACGAATGTCGCCACGGCGGAACTCTGGATGAGGGACTCGGAGAACTGTGATTTGATGAGCGCCTCGGCGTACGCGGACTCCGCCGCCTTTATCTCGCGGATGTCGTGCGCGATGCCGAGGACCCCGCTGATTTTTCCATTCACTGTCTGGGGAACGATGGTGATCTGCGCGTCAACAGTTATCCCCTCGTTGCCAAGAACCGTTATTTCAAACGGCCCCATCGTTTTCCCCAACATGCAGGCGAGGAAATTTTCGGTGGCGGCCGCAACGTCCCCACGGGCGACGATGCCCGAAAAGTTCCTTCCAATGACCTGCTCTTTGGTATACCCCAGTTTTTTCAGGACTACCTTGTTGCACCACGCCATTCTTCCCTTCCAGTCGATAACGAATATGGATTCCCCTGCCTGGTCGAGAAGTTTTTCCAGCGCTTCGTTGCTCATGCTAACCGGCGAATCGCTTTCCGTCACCATCGCGTCACACAGTTATCAACGTTGGCGCGCATTCTTTAAAAGGCTAAGCGGGCAGAGGCATTGGCGTGGAGAAAAAAAACATTCATGGAAAAAGCGTTCGCGTGGCTTGGCATCCGCGCGAATCCGGCGAGCTCGCGCGCAATCATCCGCCGGCCTTGCGCTTCTTCCCCATGCGCTTGAGCCCGTGCCTGATTTTATTGAGCTGGCGCCTGAGGGACCTGTCCACCGTTTCGTGCATCTCGCGCACGCGCTCCCCGAGTTTCGCTTTCCGCCCCGGCTTTCTCGCCGCCGTGCGCGGTCCGAGGGAGGCGGAGAGGGTCGATTCGTACGCGCGCTCCTCGCGCTCGAGTTCGGCGACGCGGGAGCGTAGCGCGTCCGTCTCGTGCTTGAGCGAAGCGGATGCCTGGTCGCGCATGCGCTCGAGCGCGTCGAGCGCGCGGGCGCGCTCGGTGATGTCCACCATGGACGCGACGCTCCGCTTCGTGCCCGGGACGACGTCCACGTTCATGAGAATCGCCTTGACGCCCCCGTTCTTGTCGCGGAGCGAGAAACGGTATGCCTTGGGCGCGAGGTTCGGGTCGATGCGCCGCTGCACGTGGTAGCGCTTCATGCGCGCGAGGTCGTCTTTGTTTGCGACGAGCTCCGTCCACTTCTTTTTTCCCTCGAATTCCTCGCGGGTGTAGCCGGTAAGCTCCGTGAACGTCTTGTTGACGCGCACGACCGTCATATCCTTCTCGATTATCATTACCGCCGTGCCCGTGCTCTCGAGCATGGTGATGTACTCGCGTTCCGCCTGCTCGAGCGCGCGCTCCATCCGCCAGCGCTCTGTCAGGTCGCGCCCGAAGGCGATTACTCCCCGCAGCGTGCCGTGTACGACATACGGCACCGCGTTGATTTCGAATTTCAAAACCTTGCCGCTCGGGCTGACAACCTCGGTCCGGAACGGCTTAACCGATTTCCCGCGCGCGTGGACGACGAACTCGCGCATGACGCCGGCGAGGGCGGAGCGCGGGAGGAACGTCTTGAAGCTCTTGCCGATGAATTCGTGGCGGGGTATGCCGAGGAGTTCGAGCGTGACCGAGTTGCACCAGCGGAACCGCCCGTCGTTCCCGACGATGAAGACTGCCTCGCCCGTGTTCTCCAGCAGCCGCTCGAGGGCTGCGCTTCCGATGCGGTCGCCGTCGAAGTCGGGTACGCCGCCGGCTGCCTTTGCGCCCATCAAGGATGCCTATGCGGAGGGGCATATAAAAAACTACGCGAGAGGCGCGTTCCGGCCCCCCCCCGCGTCCGCCCTCAATTCGCGCGGCAGTCGTACTCCCAGTCCGTCGGTCTCGCGGCCCGCGCGAGCCTCGCGGCCCGAATGACGTTTTCCGCGAGCATTCGGACTTCTTCGGAGTAGCAGTCCCCCGTGACCAGCGGCTTGTCTTCGTACGTCGGCTTGCAGATGCTGGACATAGCGTACACGTGGCTGAACGGCGGGAAGAGCATGCCGAAGTTGTTGAGCGTGAGGAAGAGCTGCGAAATCGCCATCGAGGCGCCTTCCTCGTGCCCCGTGACGATGATTCCCGCTATTTTTCCGGGGAAACGGCGCAGCAAGCCGCTCCCCGGAATCGCATTATCCGACGTCATCTCTATGAACTTCATGTGCTTCACGTTCAGCTCCCGATTCTTCGGGTCTTGTGGGTCGGCGGGCGAGAGCGAGCCGTCCATGCTGATGCAGCGGTCGATGAACGCAGACATGAGCGTCGAAATCTTGAAGTTGTTCACGGGCGTCGCGAACAGAATCGCGTCTGCCGCCAGAAGCTTGTCATAAACTACGTTCGTCATGTCGTCGCCGGACTCGCCTTTCGGGTAGCACGAGCAGTAGAAGTGGCATTGCGTATTCACCGTGGAATAGCATGCCTTGCAGTGCTCAATCCGATAGTTGCGGAGCGGCAGCAACTCCGTCTCCGCTCCCAGCTTTTCGCAGTGCGAGAGGCAGCGTTTGAGGAGTTCCTCGGAATTCGAGTCTTCCGCCGCCATATCCGCGGAATCGCGCGCCGAGCCAGACACGCCCAGAACGCGAATCTTCCCCGTTCTCGGCTTGCCCATCGCTCTTGCGTCGGCAATGGCCCCTTCCCGCACGCGCTTGAACTTCGCGAGCGTCTCTGCGTCGACTCCAAGGGCCCGCATCAGCTTCGCGTCCTCCGCGCCCGCCACATCCATCATCTCCGCGCGAAAAGACCTGCGGAAACGAGCGCGCCGGCAAGAACGAGGCCGGTCGCGCAGCAGCATCCGCCGTTAGCCGGTTGCGACCCGTTGACAGCAACGCAGCAGCCGCTCTGCTGTTCGCACGCCATCGCCGCGCTCCACTGCGCGTTTGAATTCACTTCGCATTCCCCGTTTGCATAACTTCCGCCGTTCTGGTTGCAGCATGCAGCCGCGCAGGCAGCGTCCTCGTTATATCCTGACGGGCAAGTGAAATCCTGGAGGCCGGAGTCCGCGCGCGCAAACGCCGCAAGCAAACAGAGGATTGCGATTGCCGACAAGAAACGAGCCATGCCCCACCCCCCGCGGAAATTGTGCCTCCCGCCCCGCTTTAAACCTGCCGTTTCCTCCGCTGCCGCAACCGATTTATTCGGGCGGCCGCCAAGGCTTGGCCGGTGGTCCCATGAAAGTCCTCGTCGCGTTTTACTCCATGACGGGTAACACGGAGAAGCTCGCGCGCGCAATAGCGGGTCAGCTCGGCGCGGACATCGAGCACATCGAGCTCACGAAGCGGCGCTCCGGGCCGCTCGGCATTGCGCGCGGCATGCTGGACACGTTCCTCCAACGCAAGCCAGCCATCAAGCCGCGCACCCTCGACCCGTCCGCATACGAATTCGTCATCATCGGCACGCCCGTGTGGGCGGGGAGCCTCTCCGGGCCCGTACGGTCCTACCTCGAAGCAAACGCCCGCGCGTTCAACGGCAAGGTTGCATTCTTTTACGCGCGCGGCGGATCCGGAGCTGACGCGGAAATGAAGGCGTTCGGGCAGATGCAGGAACTCGCCGGAAAACCGCCGGTTGCGACGATGGGCGCGAAACAGGCGGAAATAAAGAGCGGCGAGTACGAGCGGAAAGTCACCGAATTCGTGAAAGCCGTCTCCAAGGCCTGAAGGCGTTCAGCCGCTCTTGAACACGCTGATGAACACGCGCCGGAAATACACGCGCGCGGTCGAAAACCCGCTCTTTCCCCGCGGCGTGAGGCTGTAGATTATCGTTTTCCCCTCGCGGATTTCGTGAATCAGGCCCGCTTCCTTCAGGCTCTTGAGCGCGGGGTAAATCGTTCCCGGGCTCGGCCGGATTCCGCGGCGTTTGGCGAGCTCGTCTGCGAGCTGCGCGCCGTGCATGGGCCGCTCGGAAAGAAGATGCAGGATGAGGAACGACAGCAATCCCCGCATGTCGCAGCAGAGCGTGGGCACGTCTTGTCCGGGCATGGTATCTATCTGGCGCCCGAGGTATATAAAAAACGAGCCCGCTGCGCCTCCGAGGGGATGTATCGGCTGTACGATACGTTTAAAAGCTCGTATGTCCAATATATCGCACGCACGATATCACTGGCGAGGGCCGGGGGTGAAAACGATGGGATATGATTGTTGCGGCGGGAATTACGCCCGCGGGTTCATCACGAAGCAGGAGAAGGTCGAGATGCTCAAGGAGTACAAGGAGAACCTCGAACTCGAGCTGCAGGGGGTGAGCGAGCGCATCAAGGAGCTGGAAGCATCCTAGCACGCGAGAGCTACTTCTGCTCCTTCTGCCCCCCTCTTTTCCTTTTATTTTTTCCCTCGCCAATACGAATATATCTCTGCATGGGTCAAGGAATGCGGTGAGACCGCATGGACGAAAACCCCCGCGTTTCTTCAGGGCGCATGACGTACCCCGTCACGCGCGATGGCCAAAAACACGAGTTCGCGACCCCGGAGGAAGCGGCGGCGTTCATCGAAAAAATCAGTCCGGGCTCGTCGGCAAACTACCTGAAGATGGCGAAGGCGAGGGAGAGCGGGCTCATTCCCCCCGACGCGCTCGCATACCTCGACCGCGGCGAAGTCAGGTACATCGCCCGAGACGAGGTCGACCTCGGCCTGCTCCGCGAGTTCGACTGCTGCCGGATTCGGTACGGCGGTAAAGAGCGCGTCTTTACATCGAACGCCGACCTGCGTGCCTTCCTTGATGCCAATTGGCCCATGATGTACGGAGAAATCCTGATCTCCCTGAAAATGCGGAGCGACCCGCGCCGCGACCCGTCGGTCCACAAGGTCGAGGCGGTAATCGGCGGCCAACGGTATGCGTTCAACTCCGAGGCGGAAATGGACGCGTTCCTCGAAAAAAAATTCGGCGGCAAAGTCGTCCGCGGCGGTCCGTCGGAGCAGCGGCTCGGCGAACGCGCGGAATTCAAGCTCTCCGACGATAAAGGCGAACTCGTGAATGTCCTCCTCGTCCGCCTCTCCCTCCCGCCGCAGCTTCCTGCCGACGTTTATTTCCGCGAGATGGACGCCCTCGAATCGCGGTTGAATATTTCGGGCGAACTAAGCGAATCGGATGCGAAGGGAATTCTCGCGCTGGACGGCGTCGCCGACAGTGCGTCCGTGTCCTGCCTCCTCGCGCGATTCGGCGAGGTTCCGGGCGTCTCGGTCAAGTCGTCATTCCTCGGCTTGTCCGGGAAGAAGTTCATCCGTCGGCTCGCCTGACCCTGCCGTCCCGCCAAACAACCTTTTTATTCTGCGTCCCCGCAAGCGTTGGTAGGTGCGCACAATGGACGTCCCGCCACACGAAGCGAATAGTTCCAAACCCTTCCGCGTCGTCATCAACGGCAAGGAGTACTCATTTGCTTCGGAAGAGGAGATGGAAGCGTGCCTCGCGAATGAGGAGCCCAAGGCGCGTGCGCGCCTCCGCGAGATGAAGCAGGCAGGGGTGGGCGGGCCGATTTCGGGTTTCACGCCTGCCGTGAGCATGGGGACCGGCATGCCCAGCGCAAGCGCGGGGACGGGCGCGTTTGCCCAAGGCGGGCGCGAGCCGCTCCCCCGCCCGTCATCCCCCGCCGGTTCGTTCGGCGCGGGCGCCGCATCCGCCGGCACGAGAATCACGTGGCCGTCGCAGGGTCCCTCGTCCGTAACAACCTCGGATGCGTTGCTCGCCATGCGTAAAAAATTCGACGAGAGCGGGCAGCTCGGGTTCGGCGAAGCCGCAGGCATCCTCCTGTCGTTTGGCATAACGCAGCCGGACGCGATTGATGCGGTGCTCGAACGGTTCGGGCGCGAGCCCGGCATCCGCGTCGACGCTCCCTTCTTCGGGCTGCTCGGCAAAAAACGCTTCGTCGTCGCGAAGCGGTAGTCACTTCTTCCTCTTTTTCCCCGCAGCGGCGCCCTCTTTATCCGCTGGTGCGGAGTCGCCGCGGAGCTCCTCGCGCGCCCGCCTGAACGAGTCGAGCAGGAGGCCGCGGAATTCGTCGCCAATCTCGCGCCATTCCCTGCGCCGTTTCTCGCGGTGGAGCCAATGCTCCTCGCGCTCGGCGCGTTCCTGCTCGCGCCAGTTCGGGCACGCCGGCCCGTGGAACAGCCTGCACGCGAAGAGGAACGCGTAGCCGAAGACGAGCACGAAGCTGAAGACGACCACCGTGCAGGTCGTTTGGAGGCCGGCGAGTCCGGCCGAGGCGCTCGTCCCGCTGAGCTGGTCTATGAGGGGGAAGAGGCTGAAGAGGAACGCGACGAGCAGGGCGCCGCCAATCGCGTTCGCGACGGGCGCGGGCAGGTTGAACGGGAAAGGCATTGCGCCTAAGGCCTCGCCGGCGAGAAGGAAGGCGAAGAGCGCGAGGATGATGGCGAGATTCGCGTTCAGGAAGCCTATCACCGAGAGCAGGGAGGGAACGCCGATGGAAGGCCCGAGCACATTCGCGGCGATGAGGGCGAGGAGGAAGATGATGAGGCCGGCAAGCCGGGAAATCACGACGAGTCCGATGCTCCGTTTTTGCTGCATTGCATCCCCGCACGGAAATGGCGGGCCGAAATTTATAAACCCCAACGGAGTTTTCAGCGGGAAGGGGAAAGGATGACCGTCCTGCCGTTTTTCACGCGAACCGGAAAACGGTTCCCGCGCGGGTCGACGAGGAAGCAATCCTCCCGCCGCGCCATGCCCCATTCCCTGAAAACGTCGTTCTCGGAAATCGCGAGCTCGATTCGCCCGCCAGCGAACGCCATGAACCCGAGTTTTTCCGCCGCGTCCGCGGGCAGCTCGATGGAGGAGACGATGCCGCGCACGTTCCCGAACCCCTTCCACGCGCGCGCGGCAAGCGAGTTCGCCACGTTCGCGTACGGGCCGGCGATGCACGCATGCTTCGAAACCAGGGAGGGCTCGGAAACCATGAAGAGCGGCACGCCGCGTTCGGAAAGCCCGTCCACCCGCTTCCCGACGGCCGGCAGCTGTTCGTCAAAAACGATTCGTGGCGTGTCCACGACCAGCCTCACGCCCCGCCTGCGCGCCGCCTCGAGCGCCTTATCCCCCGCTTCCTCGAATGGGACGACGCAGGCGCTCCCTGCGGGCGCGTCCCAGACCTCTCCCGCGTGTTCGAGGAACACGAGCGGCATGCGCTCCAGCCCGAGCGTTCCCGAAGGCAGGCTTAACGGTTGTGCGGAACGGGTCTTGCGGGCCTTGATGGCCGCAAGGAAGCCGTCTTCCACGCTCGAACGCTCCACCTTGAAGACTGCGTCCCCGCGCCTGAGCGTTTTTATCATGAGCGTGCACTCGCCTCGCGCCTCGCGCACTTCCCTTCCGCCCGCGTACACGCGGTACAGCTCGATGACCGTGCCCGAGCGCGAAGTGCGGATGGCGTCTCCCGGGCGCAACGGCGCGAGCAGCTTCACGCGCGCCCCCTGCCCCGAAACGGAAACGACTTCCCCGACTTTCTCCCCCGCGAACGAAGGCCCGCGCGGGTTCGTGAGCTTGCCCCCCCGTGCCTCGCCGAACAGATACCCTTCCGTATACCCGCGGCCCGTGAAGGAAGAAAGGTCAACCGCCTCGCCGGAGTCGATTGCCCGCCGGTACGCGCCGACCACTGCGCGCACGTACTCCGCGCCCTTGAGCCTTCCCTCAATCTTGACGCAATCGATTCCAGCGCGCGCAATCCCGGGCAGGCCCTTAATGGCATTCAAGTCCTTCGCGCTCGTCAAATACCCCGCGTCCACCAGTTTTCCGCCGCATTCGAGCTTCCAGGGGAAGCGGCAGAGCTGCGCGCACACGCCGCGGTTTCCGCTCCGGCCCGTCTGGACGAAGCTCCAGAGGCACTTGCCGGAGTACGAATAGCACAGCGCCCCGTGCACGAAGCACTCGACTTCCACTCCCGCGTTCCCCCGAATCGTTTTCGCCTGTTCGAGGGACAGCTCGCGGGCGAGAATCACGCGCGTGAAGCCGAGGCCCTTTAGCAGCGAAGCCGTCCGCGAATTGTGCACGGAGAGCTGCGTGCTCGCGTGCAGCGGGAGGTCGGGGGCGATTTCGCGCGCCATCGCCGCGACTCCGAGGTCCTGCACGATGAGCGCGTCCGCCCCATGCTCGTACACGAACGAGATGTATTCCGCCACGGCTCGCAGTTCGCCCTCGAAGATGAGCGTGTTGAGCGCCACGTAGGCCCGCACCTTCTCGCGCCGGCAGTACGCCAACGCGGATGCGAGCTCCTCGCGCGTGAAGTTTCTCGCCCTTCTTCGCGCGTCCCACGCGGAGCCCATGTAGACCGAGTCCGCTCCGGCCTCCACGGCGGCTTTCAGCGCTGCCGGGCCTCCGGCGGGCGCGAGGAGTTCGGGTTGCATACTAATATATTTCCGCGAAAGCTACATAAGGCGCGGGGATTGCGATGGAAAAAAAGAAGTGGAAACGCCCCGCGCTCGCGCGCAAGGAAAAGAACGCTCTGAAGCGCGAGGCGGTGAAGCTCGCGCACTCCGAGCTGCGCAAGGTCCAGCCGGACAAGGGCTGCGGCGACATGAACGCCGCGCCGGAAGAGGCGGTCTTCGACGCGGTCCTCGAAACGAGCGACCTCCTCGGGGAGAAATTCGACCTGCTCAGCGACGTGGAAGTCTTTTCCGCCCTCTGCCTCGGCCTCGCCAGGACGGGCAAGGCATTCACGCTCGTGCAAAACCCGGTGGCATGCACCATCCGCATCGCCGGCGGGACGCGCTTCTTCGAGATTGAATTGAGCGAGCGCAAATTCGGCGAGTTCGCCAAGGCCCTCGCGCCGGTCGCGCGCAAACTCTGGGAAAAAAAGTAGCGTGCCGCAGGCGGCGGGTGGTTGCGCCTCGCGCGTTCGCTCTTTACGCGTACTTGATGAGCATGTTCTCGACCTCGTCCGCGAACCGGTCGCAGTGGTCGATGGAGTCCTCGAGCAGGTCCGCGATTTCCTTGAGCTTGATTTTCTCGAGCGTGTCAAAATACGGGTTCTGCAGGACTTCGACGAGCAGCTTGCGGTACAGCACGTCGCCGTCGTGCTCCTTGCGCTCTATCGCCGCTGCGGAGGCAGTCGCCTTGGCGCGGTCGTTTTCCAGGCCCTTGACCGCGTTCACGACTTCGCGGCAGCAGTCGCGCAGAATTTCGGCCTGCCCGCGCAGGAGAGCCATCTGCTCCACCTCGTAGTTCGCGGCCCTGAAGGCGGCCTCCTCGATGTCGTCGAGCACGCCCTCGATGGACGCGGAAAGCGTGTACAGGTCGCTCTGGTCCATGGGCGTGATGAGCGTCTTGTCGAGCTCGTGGATGAACTCCCGCCGAAGCTTGTCCCCGTGGTGTTCGATGTCGGAGACGACCGCCGCGAGCTGCTTTCTGTTGGCGCTGCTCCGGTCGTACAGGAGCTGCACGAGCAATTCGGAGGCCTCCACGTTCTTCGCCGCCTGCCCGTCGAGGAGCCGGAAAAAAGTCTTTTCCCGCGGGATAATCCAAGAGAGTATTCCCTTGATGTGATTCTTGACCACGCATACACTGGGGGCGCAAACCTTAAAGTGGCTATCACCGCCAAACGATGCGAGTGGAGCCCCTCCTGCTCGCCATCATCGCTATCGCTCTCTTCTTCGATTTCTCAAACGGGTTCCACGACTGCGCGAACGCCGTGTCCACCATCATCGGCACGCGCGCGATGGACCCGCGGCAGGCGATATTCATGAGCGCGGCGCTCAACCTCATTGGCCCGTTCCTCGTCGGCACGGCAGTGGCGCACACCATCGGCTCGGGCGTCATCGTCCAGAACGTCGTCACGCCCACCCTCCTCTTTTCCGCGCTTGTCGGGGCGATTGCGTGGAACCTGTTCACCTGGCGGGAAGGCATCCCGTCCTCCTCGTCGCACGCGCTCATCGGCGGGCTCGCGGGCGCGGCAATCGCGGCCGCCGGCCTCGGGAGCATCAACGTGGGCGGCCTCGACAAAATCTTCCTCTCGCTCCTCCTCTCGCCGCTCGCGGGCGTCGCGTTCGGCCTCCTGCTCGCCGGCGCCATCATGCGGGTCTTCGTCCGCCACCACCCGCAGAGGACGAACGCGCTCTTCAAGAA